>Ga0310690_10002154_pt1 | contig 32754 bp, 44 predicted proteins | sample AusTroGonzalo_MG_2_FD_207661 | JGI IMG/M metagenome (GOLD analysis project Ga0310690, IMG submission 207661) | Bovine rumen microbial communities from tropical cattle in Woodstock, Queensland, Australia - Gonzalo_04 (v2) (version 2) | ecosystem: Host-associated > Mammals > Digestive system >...
GTAACCAGGCCACAATTCAAAAGAGTTTATGCAGTTAGGGAATGGAGCACTTGCACCGGGTCCTTTATCACGTTCGGCCCAGAAAGCTGCCGCGGTGAAAGTTACAACACCACCAGAAACTGTTTTTCCGCCGATAAGAGCAAAATAACCAAAATAAAAATGCTGAGCTGCCTTATCACTACCGTAGGATATTACACGGTCATTTGTATGGTCACCCAGATAAGCTGGAGTTAAATGAGGTGTATGTGCATACTTTGCAGTAGTTATTGAACCTGAAGGTATTTCAATAAAACAGAAAGTTGGAATAATGTGTGAACCTACACTTAAACCAGCTCCTGTATCATCAAACTTGAAATTAGAACTCCACTGACTAGTATCTTCATCCCACCAGGTATTCCTATTCCAAATAACTACGTCTGAATCGCTTGTAGGAAATAAAGTAGATGTTACCAGATTTACAGCTGGCTGCTCGTCATTTACGGTTACTCCACATCCTTTATTAGGAATAACAGAAATTGCAAGCTGCAACTTGTTTGTATTAGGGTCCTCAAACTGTTCCCATGCTGCTGTCGCGCCATTTCTTTTTGCAAGAATACCAGCATTGATAAAAGGTGTAAGAGCGTCATCACCCAGGGTAAGAGAGCTTGATGATTTTTCGTAAAGTGTTATTGCTGTTAATCCTATATTAGGAGCATCATAAGTACCAGAGTTCAAGACAAGGAACGTTCTAATTTTAATATACCCATTTCTCCAGGCAATTAAAGCGTATGTATTTGATACATCATCGAGCATTACAACTTTGAAACACCACTTATAAGTGCTGTCAAAAGAGAGTAATTCAATAGCGTTTACATCTGAACCTTTTGGAGCGTTACACTTTATTTTGGCACCATCAATGTAAAAATAAAGAAGGCTGCTTCTGTTTCCGATGCTTGGACTGCAAAAAATAACTTCTTTGTTAAACTTACTACGAGAATATGCTTTGCCCATCTGTGGAGCGTTGTCAATTTTTACACCGTTCTTAAAAAGGTATGGTGTACCACCGGAAAGTTTTACATCCCAGTAATTACCTTCTTTATCCCAGTAGGTATGAACATTACCAATATCCTCTTCTTTTTTGAATAATGGAGAAAGACATCCGCCGTACACTGGGCAATTCTTTTCGTTAAAAGTATCAAAATTCCTGATCTCCGCTTTGTTTTTGTTCATATTAAGCGGAGCATCAAGAGACAGTGTAATTTTCTGAGCTTTGTTGTTAGCCATGCTATATCACCTCTAAAAATTATCCTTTAGAATAATAATTGTTATAATTATAAGCGTTGTTACTTGTTGATACGGCTGTAGAGTTTGCAGAATCGTTTACAAGTTCATCTGGACTTAATAAACCGATTATATTGTTTTTGATACCGTTTATACAAGAAAAACCATTGTACTCACTATATTCAATCTTGTTTCCTGTAAAACCGATGATAACAAAATTGCTGCCTGTAACCATTTTTACAATTTCTGTTCCGGTTCCGGCAGAGCGAGGTACCATAAACTTGTTATTACGTATACCGCCTACCCAGTTAGAATATGCCTGAGCACCCTGAGCTTCTGAAGTTGAGAAGACACAAGCGTTACAACCGTTAGAGTTGAAATTAACTGAGTTATTTTCAAAACTTACATCTCTGTTTATTCCAAAGTTGAATACCGCTAAAACAGTCTGCTGGTAACTATAAGACCTTGTACCGGAAATCAAGAAATTACAATTCTTGGCAAGTCCAAGATTCTTGAAACTAGAGCTGTTTCTGAACTTAAACAGACATAAAGGTGGTCTGCTTGAACTTGCAACATCTGCGAGATCAAACTTGAAATTACATTTTTCGAATATGTGGTACTTGCTACGATAATCATCTGTGGAATACGAACTAATATCAGCAAGAATTAAATATTCAATTGGATTAAGTACGTTGCTATTCTGGTATACCTTAAAGTTAAAATCACAATCATTTATCGTATACGAACCGTTTGAGATTTTAATATAAACATTTGTAGGTGTACTTACTGAAGATGGAGTATACCTGAACACAATTTCTTTGAAAGAACATCCATGTACTTCTCTTAATTCCCAGAAATAATCATCAGTAATCCAAAGATAACCAAAAGTACAGTTTTTAGCATTATAAATCTTCATTGGGTAATCACTTGTAGGATTAAGATAAGTAGATGAATATCCTACTCTACCAGAGATTGTACAGTCTACAGCGGTATAAATCTGTTTGTACTTTACACCACTTACATCGCAATTATCCAGATTTAACATGTTGAAATTACACTCCATACTCCATGAAGTATCAGTGTTAGAGAGAATTAAATCAAAGAAGTAAATTGAACTTGTGCCTGTAAGTTTTTTGAAACGTAAGGTCATCTTACTTCCAGCATTAGGTTTCGGAGTTCCATATATCTGTTTCATTCCACTAAAAGTTACATCTTCATTTATTGTAATGTCAGCTGTTATTGCTATGTATGAAACAGATGCATTAGTTAATGCACTGATAAGCTCAGCTTCATTAGATACAAATACAGTATTAGTACTTAACGGACGCTTTGTGAAAATGCAAGCTGCTACATCTTCAGCATCATGGATAAGTACGTTTCCATCTCTATAACCTTCGAAAAGATATTTATACTTTGTAGCGTCATTTAACGAACTTACCGATAATTTTCCACCAACAGATGCATTTCCTGTGGTTTCAAGAGTATCTGTTGAAACATCTTCAGCGGTTACGTCACCAGTTAAATCACCAGTTACATTACCAGTCACATCACCGGTAACATTTCCAGTTACATTACCAGTTACATCACCAGTAACGTTTCCAGTTAAATCTCCGGTAACATCTCCAGTAACGTCTCCGGTAACATTACCAGTAAGATTTCCTGTAACATCACCAGTTACGCTTCCTGAAAGATTTCCGTTGATCGTACCAGAAACTGTGAGGTCTCCACCTACAGCAGCGTCTCCAGTAACACTAATATCACCACCGATAGTTGCATCATCAGAGAGATTAAGATTTTTACCTGTAATATCACCAATAGCAGTAATGTCTTTACCAACGTTAAAATCACCGCCTACGCTGCCGTCACCATCAGCATCAATTCCATTTTCTGCATGAATATTTGTTGCATTGATGTCACCATCAATTTCGGCACCTTTTGCTTCAATAACACCATTTTCATCAGCTGTTACATATTCTGATTCGCCGAGATATCTTGCATGTTCAGCTTCCAGTCCAGCAATACTGAGAATACCTTCTACCCTTACATTACCGTGAAAAACAGTATCTTTTGTTACTTCCAGCTCTGAATCAATAATCACATTTGCAAGAGAGAAAACGATAAGACCGGAATCTTCAGTTACAACGTAATGGTCAGCTGTTGTAGTATCGAACGGTGGATTTACTACCGAGTCAGTTTCTGGAATAATTTTTTCCATACCGAAAGTAGAGAAATAGAGAGTACCGCGAATGCCAGGTTCAAGTTTAAACCAGAGGTTTCCGTCAGTATCTACATAAATATCCGATACGGCATTATTGTGGAAGTATGAAATTCTGAGAGTTGGTTTACCAGTCTCTGGTTCATTTATTGCCACACTACCAGTCAAAAGATTAGTATTACTAGAGTCTTTGAGAATGAATCTTACTTCACTTGAAACAGCTGGTTTTATGCCGATAAAACAGTCTTCGGTAACCGCAATAGTGTTACCTGAATTATTGTTAGAGATGAAATCGCCAGCTGCAATTTCTTTTCCAGTGAGGTTTTTAATGTCTAAGTCACCAGTAACATTTACATCTTTTGCATTGAGAGTATCTGTTACATCAAGAGTTTCAATATCAGCATCCTGGATGTCAGCTTCCTGGATATCAGCATTTGTGATAGTAGCATCATCAATTCCAGCTTCAGTAGCTGTGAGCTGATTTGCAGTAACGTCATCAACGTCTATATCCTGGACATCGAGGTTGTTTACATTGAAATCGTTTACATTAAGAGTTGTAGCTTCCAGGGTTCCAGTTTTTAAGGTATTAGATGTAATGTCATCAATGTCAGCTGAATCAGCTTTGATGTCATCATTTACTTCCAGCTGTTTTACAGACGCTTTTCCAGATGCATTGAGAGTTGTAGTGTTTACCTCTCCAGCATTAACTTCATTACCAGTGAGTGTATTAGCACTTACAGAATTACCAGTAATGGTCTGACCAGAAACGCTCTGAGCGTTTACAGACTGAGTATTTACGCTTGTATCAAGTCCATCAACTTTTGAATCAAGTGCATTTACTTCACCTCTAAGGGCACCGATTTCCTGCATTGCAGTTTCAAGAGTATCATTATAATTTGCCGGAATTAAACCTTTTTCTTCATTCGGTTTGAGTGTTTCTGTCTGAGAGTATTCCATGTTACTTTACCTCTTCATTTGATTCGTATTTTTTGTAGATAGCTTTTTGTGCTACGTTGGCTACAACGTATGATAATGGTACTGAGCACAGCATCTGTGCAATACCGTAAAACTCAGTTTTATTTGTGAAAACGATATAGGAAATCATTGTGATGGCCCATATAGTAATCCACAGTTTTACTGATTTTAATTTACTGGTTTTTTCTACAGCTGGTTTTTCCATTTTTTTCCACCTGATAATTTAATAAGATGTCTATTTTTGTAGACACTTCTCTTACATCGCCTGATAACTGAGCTATAGCATCTTCCATGCGTGATGCTCGCTCTTTTTCTGCCTTTAAGTCTCTCTCCAGATTTTCCAGTCGAGTTTCATGTAAAGGTACTTGCTTAGAAGTCACGTCTTTCATGCACATTTCCTTTAGCTCTTTTATTTCTTTCTGATTGTCTTTTATCTGAGAATCAGCTTTACTTACCTTCCAGATTAAAGCTGCGAGTGGAGCAAGGTAAATCACTCCTGCTATTGCCATCTTTACGGCATGTAATCCTGTATCTACTGTCTGACCATCCATATTTTCACCTCATTTATATATAGCGAGTATAAAAAAAAGGTGGCAACTTGAGTTACCACCTTTTAATCACGCTACGCGGTTGCTACTACGCTGTATAACCGATGTAAGCTGTGTTAGCTTTAAGAATAGCTACACCACATACAGATGGGTTTGTTACAACGAATGAACCGAAACACTGAAGTGTTACGTCAGTATCAGGGCCGTCTGTAGAACCTGAACCTGGCTGAACATTGAGGTAATCGTCAATGATAAGACCGTAAGGGTCTTTCTCTTTTCCATCACCATCCATTGTCATTGGGTCCTGTTTTCCAGCGTTGTTACCAGCTACGCCGTCATCAAGCTTGTCCACGTTAGTGTAAGACCAGAATTCAACAGCTGAGCTGTCGAGGATATACACCTTATTGCGAGGGCAATATGGATCGTCAATGATATTTTCTACGTAGCTTGTAGAGAATGATGCTGTGAATGCTGAGAATCCAACAGCAGCATTTTTCTTTTCCTTTGTTGCAGTCTGAGTGAAGTATGTGTTTGAAGTAGCAATCTCTTCTGCAAGAGCGAGCCAGTCTTCATCGTTCATAACAATCATATCAGCTTCTGAACCCTGGCGGCGAACCTTCATCAAAAGTTCCTGAACGGTCTTTTTGATAGGGTCAGTTGCACCACCGAGTACGAATGCACCTGCAAGGCGGTCAGCACAAACGTTACGTGTTACACCCATGAACTTTGTTCCGATGTAAGTTGTCCAAGTAGCACCGGTACGGTTAGCTACGGCTGGAATCCATGCATCGAGACCTACTGGCAAGTTTGGATTACCAGCTGAGTCCATAGAATCAGCGAGACAGATGATGTCTCCTGGAGTTACTGTAATTGCAGCTGAAACAGCTGAGAGATTTACAGTGTTACCATTAATACTGTTTACAACAGCTTCACCGATGACAGTAGAAGTTGCGATAGTTGCCTTGAATACAAGGTGTGTATCAATATCAATCTTCATGATGGCATCGTTAGGGAATGTAACATCAGTACCAGTTGTAGCGATAGAAGTAACGCCACTTGGAACTGTACACAATTCACCGTAACCGCGTCCGAAAAGGGCTGCTGCCATTGTCTTACGGAATCCTTCAGATGCTGCAAACATTTTAGCACCGGCTACACGCATGTATGCGCCACGCTTTGAAAGCGATGCCTGTACTTCTTTAGAGTTGACAGTATAAACAGAGAAAATCTGTCCTGGAATTACTTCGAACTCTACGTTGCGAGCTGTATTCTGAGCGCGCTGTTTAGCTGCTGTGAATGATGCACCTACCGCACCACCACGTCCATACATTGCTGAGAAGTTCTGTGACTTACCTTCAACACGAACTTTGTTCAGCTTTCTCAAAGTCGGAGAGTTTCTAAACATAAGGTTTGAAACGCCGTCTTTGTACCATACTTTGAGCATCGAAAGAATGCTCTGTGAAGCACTTACACCTGCCATGCTATTCACCTCTTAAAAAATTTTTATAGTTTTTATATTCAACCGGCATTTCAACCGATTAAAATCCATTTTATCCCAACAGTATCAGCACTGTCTAATTATTTATACACCTGGATCAATCCAGACTTATCACTAAATAGTCATTTTTTTTAATCACCAGGATTTACTGGTGTCTCTCCAGCAACCCATAAGGTGAAATCAGCACTAGAATCTCTGATGTAAGTTGTTGTTACATCAATCTGTGTCATTGTGAATGTGTTAGCATCAACTTTGGCATAAACTGCCTGCGTATCTGCAAAAGATACAACATGCATAACGCTTGAAGCTATAAGTAAACACTCTTCATTAAGTGCTGTCTGGTCAGCTGGAGATTCTGCAAAAGATGTATAAATAATATTATCATTACCATCTTTCCATGCATAAGCATTTGCACTACCACCACTAGGGATATCTTCCAGTGTAACCGTAACCTTTTTCATGGCATCCTTGCCTGTAGCTGGTCTGATTTCAACTGGATCTGTATAATTTGCAACATTGATAGTTGCATTTTTGTTATTCTGAATCTCGGCACCGGCTGTAAGATTCTGGCCATTAACTGTTATGTCAACAATCTGGCCAGCACCGTCTACTACAGCATGGTCGATTTTAAGATTTGCTTCCATGCCGTACCACCTTAGCCTTTATAAGCTTCAAGTTCTTTTTCAAGAGCTTCTACGTCTTCAGGATTGTCTTCAGCTGATTCGTCATCAACAAGTTCAACACCTTCAGCGGCACCTTCACCAGCAGCACCTTCGTCTGGAGTTTCAACTTCCTTACCGTCAGCTTTTACTTCAACTTCACCATCAGGCTTAGCTTCAATTTCAACCTTTTCGGCTCCAAGTACACCTTTAATAGTGTTAACCTGGTCAGCTACTTTCTGCAGCAACACTTCAACGTATTCATCTTCAGATGGCTTGTCACCTTCCATTGCTGAATAGTTATCAAAAGCTTCTTTCATGAGGTCAAAATCCTCACCCTCGATTGCGCGAGTTGAGTCGAGATATGGAGCGAACTTGTCACCCTGTCTCTCTTTGAAACCATTGAAAGCTTCTTCATGTTCAGCTGCGGCCATTGCTTCTTTTGCCGGGTTGAGAATACCTTCAAAGATTGTGTTATTCAGCTCATTGATGCGACCATCAATTTCCTGTTTCCACTCCTGGTTGTTTGTTTCCAGCTGAGTTAATCTTTCAACGATATTATCAAGGGCGTTCTTGTAGGAGCTTAATACTTCCCAAAGTTCAGCTTCTTCCATTTGAATTACCTCTTTACAAAAAATATTATCCTTTTATTATATATAGCGAATAACATCCGCTCTCATTTATATATAGCGAAAAAAGTGTATTATTTTTTATACACCTGCATTCCAATTTCCAGGCTGAGCACCATTTGCCGCAACGTCTAAATCACTCTGAGCTACTTCCGGGGCACCGCCAGGAGCTGCCTGCATATTTGCTTCCTGAGTAAGAACGTTTTCAGCAGCTGGAACTGGAACATCCTGGTTCTGGTTATTTGCATTGTTAGCAGCATTGTTAAGGTCGTTTGTTTCATCAATCCATTTCTGCTCTTTTTCTTCAGCAAGTGCATAAAGTTCATTGAGCTTTTCAATGTCATCAATATTTCTCTCAGGGTTAGCTGAGTAAAGCGAAAGCTGAGTATTGATGATTTCTTCTTTGAGCATCTGGAATGGTATGAATTCCGGTACTTCCATAACATCATTGTTAATGCACTGTTCGATAAGAGTCATAACAGCATTGATAGCATTGTTTGTAAGAGAATAACCTGACTGCAAATCTGGTATTTCAATAAACTGAGCGATACGAGATGTAGGAATAACGCCTGCCTGAGCCAGCATCTGAAGCTGTTTAAGTTTTTCAGATGGGTCTTTAGAGAGAGCATCCGCGCCGGAATACTGGATAGACATATTCTTAGATTCAGTAATAATGTCATGCCACTTAACTGAGCGGCGTGTTTTATTTTCTGGCAATATATCTTCATCCTGTGGGAATACTGCGATACAAACTTTCGAGAGGTCAACGTAAGCACGGATGACCTGATTCAGCTGAGTTTCAAAACGGTCAGATTCAATGTTTTCCATACTCTGAAGAGCGATGCCGGAATCAAGTCCAGTTGGTTTTGTACTCATTGCTGAGAGCTGCGAAATACCTACCATTTCGAACGCTGTCTGTTTAAGCTTTTCAACAGTTGCCATGTACTGGTCATTTATGAATGCTGGAGTTGCAACGGTAACTGGAGAAGTGGTCATATTAGGAGATGGACGGTATTCAATTACGTTACCAATACGATTCGAGATCTGACTGGCTTTGACAGATGAACCCTCTGGTAAGAAGAATGTATTTGCCGGATTAAGCTGAGAAGCATCTGAAATCTTAGCCATGAGGTTATCAATTTCAAGCTGAATAGAATTGAGCATATCAACAATTGATTCTGAGCTGTCACCAAGGATTGGAGAGTTGTAGTGTAAGAACACAAAAGGTAACAAATCTGAATTAAACTCACGGATATCGCAATAAGCGATTTCTTTGATGTAAACCACCTTTTTATGATGGTAAGTATCGTAGTACAATCCGTAAGTTACAAACTCGTAATTTGCAAGAGCATCCTTGTTTTCATCCAGGATTTTCTTAGGTAAGAGTGTTACTGGATAATCATTCTGTTCATAATAACATCTGGTCAATTTTCCATAAGTCATTTCAGCTGGTCTGAAGTGAACCTGCCAAGGCAATGCACCACGGATATTGATGTTTTCATCATCGACATACATGATACCAGTGTCGAAAATACAAGCGGCGCGGAAAGCTTCTGAAACTGTCTTATTTGTGTTTACCAGGTCAAAGAACAAATCGAAATACTGCTGGGCCTGTTTTACTACAAGAATGTCCTTAAATGAACCGTTAACACAGTTAAAGAATGGACGTACTTTTGACTGTGCAATTTTAGAAGTAAGTGTATCTGTAGTAGATTTAATTACGTTGATTTCTGGAGTTGTAGTTGTATCTTCCTCAGACGGTACTTCAGGGTTCCCCTGGAAAAATCCAATTTCAGATGGGTTTTTAATGTTTTCAAGAGCTGCGTATGGAGTGTAGCAATAACGTCTGTAATTGCGGCGGTATTTTGCAAGTTTCTTATCAGTATAACCCTTCAATTCTGAAATAGCGGTCATAAAATAATTTTTATCGAAATTCATGTGGTACCTCTTATTTATATATAGCGTATTTTTTTTAATTTTTTTTCACTTTTTTGCTTGACATTTTATTTCACTGGCATTATATTATTAAATGTCAAGGGAAAAATACTACGGTATTAAATCTAATCTTTTGACAGGGAGAAAACGCATGAGTACAATGTACGAAATCACAAGCGACATTAAAGGTCTTTACGACCTGGTAGAAGGACTTGTAGACGAGGATGGAAATCCACGTGATCCTACTGAAGAGGAAATGGCTACAATCCGTGAATGGTTTAATGTATCAGAAGCTGAGTTCCACAAAAAGTTTGACTCTTACTGTAAGTACATTAAAAATCTTAAAATGCAGGCTGAGGGCGTAGAAGCTGAGCGTAAGATTCATAAGGATGAAATGGACCGCCTTTCTAAACGCGCTAAAAGCTTTGAGACACGTTCACGCTGTCTCCAGGGCACACTGCAGTGGTGTATGGATAACCTGAAGATGAAAAAGTTTAAGACTGACCTTTTCTCTGCTGGCATCCAGGCTGGTCAGATTCAGATAGGTTCTATCGAGGGTGCAAAGCTTAAAGATGTTCCTGAAGAGTATCTGAAACCACGTGAGCTTGATACTACCGCCATTAAACAGGCTATTAAAGACGGTATTTTGGTTAAAGGTGAAGACATGCCAAATCATTCGCCTTTAGATGTAACTAAAATCTTTGATGCTAAAACTGGAAAAGTTATTCCAGAAATCTACTGGCACAAAGGTGAAATTCTTGTAATTCGTTAAAAGGAGAAGCGCATGAAAAAACTTTTTATTGTTTTCGCTGCTGTAGCAGCAATGGTATTTGTTGGATGTACATCACCTATGAGCTGTGATGGTACATATAATGAAAATAGCCGCGCCCTGGGTTCAACAGGCACTCTTAGAGAAACTGTAATTGATGCCCCGGATGTAGACGAAACCCAGACCTTCATGGGTATCGAATATCGCGGCGGTAAGTATTTTGTTTATGCTGAAAAGAAACGCGGCCTGGATAGTTATATCTTTGCTGTTGTTACTGATTCAGAAAACGTAAATGCCGCTGTAGATATGCAGAATATGGTTGCATCTGTAATTTATCGTATGAGCTTCGAAGAGTTCAAAAAAGGATGTCTTACAGTTGCGGAAAAGGGTTATGCTGCTGATAACGGTTACGTATATTATCATAGGGAATATAAGAGCCGTTTATTTGCTACCGCTCACGCTGTTGTTTACCCGGAGCTTTGTCTTGGCGAATAACAGAGGGCGCGGTAGACCACCACTTGCGAACAAGAGTCATTCCACTTTTGTTCGCATTCCCTATGAGGTCTACAAAATAACCAAAGAAAAGGCCCAGCGTGATAACATCACGGTATCGGCCTTGATATTAAATGCATTAAAATTCTTTTTAGGAGTAAAATAGCATGAGTCCATTATTAAGTGTAAGAGAACTTGAAGTTTTCGTAATTATTCTTTACATGATTTTAGCAGTAGCATTCGCCTTCATTGCAAGGTGTATGGATAAAATCCGTAACATGCATGACAAGGTTAATATGCTGGAAACAGATATGATTCATAACGCCACTTATACACGTTATGAACTGGCTAAAACAAACCTCAGATGTACCATTACTGAAGAGGATGTGAAGAAAATCCAGTCTGACCTGGAAGATAAGGATGAACCGGTTAAGGCATGTGATGACGAACCTAAACTTTATACTTTCCTGGAAGTAATAGAGTTTTTGAAAAACGGAGCTAAGATTCGCCGCCATGACCGTTCGCGAGATCCAGATATCTATTATCAGATTCCTGAGAGATTGCGTGAAGACGAGCACCTTACATTGTGTATGCATGACATCTATGCTTATGACAATCGTAATAAGCACTTCTTATGCAGCTTTACACCATCAATTTCTGATATTACTGACAGAATCTGGGAAGTAGTAGAAGACTAAAAAAAAAGATAGCCCTGGACCGATTGCAAGGTAGTCCAGGGCTTTATTTTTCGGAGAGTTGTTTTTGACAGGGAACCAAAAAAACCTACGTGTCTAAAATATAATACACCTCGTAGGTTTTGTCAACAACAATTTTACATTACGCGGCCAAAACCATCATTTTTTGCCTGATTAGGTGGAACCGCACTCTGGTTACCCATGTACTGGCGATTCTGAATAGCATTACTCAAAGTTGCCTGCATGGATAATGCCTGGCGTGTAGACATCTTCTTAGGCTTGTCTTTTATTTCTTTTACATTAACCTTATAGTCCATGCTTCACCACCTTATTTCTTAAATTTACCAACTACTTCAGCACCTTTTTCAATGGCCCCGAAAGCATCGTTCAAAAGCTCACCGCTCTCAGATTTATCAGCTGCCGCAATTTTGAGAAGGTTTCCGATATCATTCATATCAATGTCTTTTGCGTACTCTGCGAGAAGCTTATACAAACGAATACGTCTCTGGGCATCAATGCTTGTAGCAAGAGTTCTGTAATAACTGTTAGCCATAAGACTTTCCCATTTAGAAACCAAATCAGCATTGTCACCGGCATATTTCTTGAACAATTCAAGTTCAGTAGACATCGCTTCATCGCGCTTTTTGTTATAGCGGTCCATTGCACCTTTAAGACGTTCCTGCTGAATCTGCTGGAGCTGAGACTGCTGAGAAGTCTCTCCACCCTTGATTACAGCACTGGCGTTCATAAGAGAAGTTCCAAGTCCATCCAAGATGAAATGACCAATCTGGAGACCAGCTTCCTTTTTAGCATCCTTTTCGCTGTAACCGTGACTCAGGTAATAGTTTTTGAGGTTCTTGTATTCGCCGTAATAACCTTTTGGAAGGTTTTCAGCATACTCTTCATTTGTACCGTCCATAAGACCGCGAGCATTCTGGGCAAGCTTTTCAATCTCGGCTCTGGATTCATCACTCATAGAACCAAGAACCATTTTGATACGGTCTTTAATAGTATCGGTCTTTTCCATTTCCTTTTCTTCAAGAGACTTACTTTCAGCTTCCACATTTTTTCTGTTTTCAGCTCCTGCTTTTGTCATGATTTCAGTACTGGCAATCTTTGGCTTTGAACCAGTTTCAGCTGCTGTAGAAATCTGCTGTTTTGTGATTCCAGAATAAATTGCATTCTTAGCAACGTCTGACAATTCACGACCTTTGCCGTTATGCTCCATCCAGTCCTTGTAGAATTCAACAGCTTCATCAGTGTTAAATCCTTTTTCTTTGAGAGTTTTTACCAGGTCATCAGCTTTAGTTGATTCCCAGTCAACTGTTTTTGGATCAACGCCGTGATAGGTGTTTTTGACACGCTGGTTCCACATTGCATCAAAAGCATCATATTCTTTGTCATACGCTTTACGAGCTGTTTTGTAAGCTTTCTGAGCTTCCTCATAAGCTTTTTTAGCAGCTTTGGTAGCAGCTTTGTCACTGCCGCTTTCAGCTTCGTCATAAGCTTTTATAGCGTCCTTGTATGCATTTTCAGCATTGGTGAGTTCATCTTCATGTGTATAGGTAAAACTAGGATGTGATTCACGTCTCTCAGAAATGTCATCACCACGAACCTTTACCTTTTTTCCTATCTGGAATGAACCGTCAGCATCATTTGATTTAGAAGCACCGATTCCTTTGATAAGGTCTCTCATAGGGCTTGTAACAACACCTACTTCATCTGATTTTTCCTCAGATGGAGCATTATCCTGAGATTCCTGGTTTTTGAGATAATTCTGAGCTGCATTCTGCAATGCAGTATTAAAGTTCAATTCAGCCATTCTGTTTTCCCCCAAGTGATTCTTCAAGTGCCAGTACCCTCTTAGAGAGTTCAGCACACGTTGCTGTTAAAGTCATAACCAGAGATGGTATATCCAATTCCATATATCCAGTCTCTGGGTTTACGTCTACTGTATCTTTTGTAGTTTCAGTCTGAGCAAGCTCCTGAGCCATAACTCCTACATGATTTTTGTCATCTGTCTGACCAGGTAACTCTTCCTGGGCCTGTGGCTTATACTTAAAAAGATAAGCGTCAATTTTTGCAAAATCTTCAACAATATCCATACTTACCACCTATCAGCCAGCTGCATCTGCCGCATCTGCCATATCACCCATGTCACCGGCATCTCCAGCCATATCACCCATATCTCCAGCACCTTCAGCAGCTTCTCCACCAGATTCGCCGCCTTCCTGATTCATAGACGGCATTTTGGCACCACCACCATTGCCGCCCTGAGATTTATTAGACTTTGTTGGATCAAGTTCCAGGTTTTTGAGAATACCACGAATTGAACCGCCTTCAGCTGGTCTGAAAGTCCAATTCTGCTGTGACACCTGAGTATCTTTATCCACATCACTTTTCTTAGATTCCAGCATCTTCATCACCGCCTATATCTTCAGTATCTGTATCTCCAGTATCTGGAGCTGTTATCTTTTCATCGGTTACAGCTGTATCAGTTTCAGCCGCGCCGCTATCGTCTTTATCCTGAGTAACAGTAGGATTGTTAGTGCCACTATTACCCATGCCTACTTTGGACATGATTTTATCGCTTGGAGCGTTGCCAGCACTTCCTTCAAACATATTGCCACTGGAGTTAATACTTCCAGCGGCATTCTGAACACGTCCACCAATTTCTTTAAGAATTAAACGTATCATGCTCATTCTACTTACCTCACCATTAAATCCCTATAATCGCGTTTAGTATTATGTCTTTCCAAAATACTTCCAATTTTGTCACGGCATTTTTCTGCTGAGATTTTTGTAGCAACTTTAAGTCTGCTGTCACTTGCTGGTTTAATGAACGAACCGATAATACCAAGAGTGTTACCAACGTTACCCCAGGCGCGGTTATAAGCATTCTGACCTTCCTGCTGCTGCATCTGAGTTGCCTGGCCCTGCTGATTAACTGCATTACCAGCTGCTGTAACGGCGTTAGACTGCTGATTCATGGCATTCTGCTGCTGGCCCTGGAAAGCATTCTGGTAGCCAGCGGCACCCTGAGTACCACCCATAGCTGCTGCCGCACCTTTTGACATTCCGGCGGCGCGGTACTGTTTAGCTGCCTGATTACCAGCCTGGCCACCAACTAAATCAGCACCCTTTGATGCCATCTGGAGAGACTGATTATATCCACGTTCACCGGTATTCTGTCTAGCGGATTCTTTGTAATTATTCATGGCATTCAGATAATTCTGATATGCCTGCTGATAACCGCTATTTTCTGCACTAAATAAACCCATACTGTTTACCTCATAAATATATAGCGTTAATAAACATTCTGAATACGAGTAGGAGCGAATGCATCACGTGTAATCGTATCGTAGAACTGTTCCTCAGCCTGGTTATAGAGAGCTATAAGACCAGCGCAATCAGCATTCTGTTTTGACTTGTACTGAATTGCAAGCTCATAAGCAATCATCTCGTAGAAGAAATTATTTGGATATTCCAGGAGAGTATTGCGGATAACTGGAGAGATGTAGCCTTCTGTAAGCGTTTTGTACTCGGTGACACCAAAACCAGTATCGAAATCAATTTTATTGATACCTACAGCTGTTGATGAAACTGCCTTATTAGAATCAATGTCTATTACTGTAGACACGTCAGGAGAGTAACCCAAGAGGTATTCACCATTTTTAAGCAAATACTTAAACGGAATTAAGAACTGTTTATAAATTGATGGATTACTTGGAGAGTTAAGCGGTTTAGTCAGATCCAGCTCCAAAACCTCGGACAGATTGCTGCTGTGAACAAAATAAAGCTTGTCTTCATTTGTGTTTATTGTTGCAAAGTAATATTCAGTCTCGGTATACATTCCACCAAAATTAAGAAAATCATACTGTTCCTGTGTTAACGATTTAACTTTGATGCCGTTTGTTGTTGCTAACCCATAATAAGTTTCGTCATAGGTTTCAGTATAAAGCATGAGAAATTCTTTATCCTGATTAAGAATAAGAGCTGGCATATCACCATGAGCTGTGAGACTGTAATTGTAAAAGAAATAAACAAGATTTACCTGGTTTCCGCCGCGAGTTGCTTTCATAAAAACCATATAACCGTTTTTAGCGGCAATCACCCCTGAGAGATATGCATTTGTAAAACCGTAGATGGTATTCTTACCAAGGTCAGTAACGCCATCAGTATCTTTCATGATGCCATCAACTATATTCTGACCTTTGAGCATGTCGTAAGCAACAAAATGGAACATATCGTTTGAATCAGTATAAATATAACAGAATAAAGAACCGTAAACATCGCGGCAATATTCGTTCATATTCAAACCAGTCAAATCCGGGAAATCTACGTCAACTTTATCTGGAGCGAGTACAAGTGTTTTTGGATTAGGAAAGTATCTCACCTGGATTGTACCAAGAGGTACACCGTAGATTACCAGCTCATTGTTTACGATGTTATAACGCAACGAACCGTATGGCTCATTAAGAGACATACGGAGTAAACAGCGGTTTGTTTTAGCATCATTGATAGCGTAAAGCTGGTAGAAGTCATCGGGAAGTGTGTATCTGGTTTCATTACCAGCCTGAGTGATAGGATTACCAAGGTAAACTTCCTTCATCCAGAAACGTTCATCATGGTTAATTGCTTTCTGGTAAACTTTCTGGAAAGCTGAGTTCATGGCCATCATGTTTTCTTTCCAGCCGATGAACGAACTGTTTTCAAGGTCAGCTAACTGTCTGGCGCGGTCTACCAGGTCTTTAGTATCGTACTTAATCATTCTTATTTTCCTCTGAATCAAAATTAATAGGATAAACCTTACCAGCCCTGAGAGTATAACCCATAATACCATCTTCTCTGAGCGGATAAACTTCTTTCGTGTTCTTATCATATATAGCGAACAAACAATTCAACTCACTCTGAATAAATGCCAAGGGAAAAATCTCCGGGCGTTTTACACCGAAGTATTCCAGGGTCTTATCTACGAACTTTTCATCTGAGAGAGTCCAGTTAATGTCATCTGGATTTTCAACCGCATAGTTCCACTTTTCAATGATGGCATCGCGGTCTTTTTTCTTCAGATGTGGAGACATCATTACAGCTGATATAACAACTGAACCGTAAACGTTATTGTACATGTCTACCGGAAACATGAGCTTGTCGCTCTTAATTTTCTTAATCTGCATTTTCATTGATTTTTTCATCCTGTCACCTCTTATTTATTTTGTGCATTTTGATAAGAACTTCAGTAAGTCCTTTTATTATCTTAAATATATCATATCTGAATAAAAAGTGCACCACGTCATGGGTCTTTTTGTTCAAACATACAAACTTTTCCGGGTCAAGTATCTGATAGTGATCCGGGTCCAAATCCATGTGATGTAATTGCCATCCAGGGCGTAGCGGCTTGCCTGTAATAGCATCTACGCCGCCGGAAAGCTCAAACATCTTTTTACGGAAATCATTCCAGGCTTTTGTTTTACGAAACTTAGCCTTCTCCTGTTTACGTGTCATATACGGCTTGCTTCTCCACCAGAATCAGCACCGCAATCGAAAGCGAACTGTCTACTTGCATAAAGAAGAGCATCCATCGCATTTGGGTGGAACAATTCATCATCAATCTCGGTGAGGATTTTATCCTGGTCATCACGCTTGTAAACAGTACGTTCCATTTCGTCAGCACAAACACCATCCTCTGGAACATAGATAACCGCGCCACCTTCACCACGTACACACTCAGCAAGGTAAGAGATACCGTAAGCTTTGTCGTACTTGTATGCCATGTAAGCTGGAAGTCCATGAGTAACATTCATCTCATAAGAGATAGACTTTTCGTTACAATCGGTAAGAATACGGATGCGAGAGAAGTCAGCATTATTGCCGCATCTCTCCAGCAAGAACTTCTTACACTCTTCCATAACTTCTTTTACAGCTTTTACGATTTCACCAACTGTTGCATGATTGAACTTACGCTCCTGGCCATTAAGTACATAACCTATACGCTTGTTACGGTCATACAGCAACGGAATTATAGCGTTATCATCCTCGAAACCGTAGTCCACACCGATTACACAATCAGTAGGAATGAAGTCTCCAGGAATATTACCCTTGTATGTTTTGTAATTACGGTAAACCTGAGCTTCGATATCGTAGGCACCTACAATACCGTAGAACTCACGCTGAATAAATGGAGAGTCAATGCTGTAACCCTTCTTTTCACAGATTTCCTTAATTGTGTTTTCCCAGTTAGGCATAAACGGATTATCAGCTGCTGTCCAGTGATACTTCTGCCAGCCATTGTGAGACAGCCATACATCCTCAATCCAGGTTTTAGGAATACGCGGTGGCGTTCCAGTTACAATCAGCTGACTGTCTACAAAATCAGACATAGCCGGTGTAAGCATATCGTCTACCAGGTATCTGATACCCTTCTGAGACTGGATTTCGTCAATAATTACAGTACGATACTTGAAACCCTGAATCTTTTCACGTTCAGCAATTGAGCTGTTACCACGTAACTTAATCGAACTACCATTTGTGAAATAGATTTCACCGTCATTCTTGGATGCATGTTCAACTGGCAAGCTGATAGCATCTACGGCTTTCATAATAAGGTCGTATACCTGAGCTACGGCATTACCGAAAGTAAGATTGATATACAATGATGGTGAATTAGGTACCAGGCTACGGTCCACCAGCAACCTTGCATTATTCTCGGTCTTTCCGGCGCGGCGTGAACAAATAACAGCGATAAACTTAGAAATGGTGTCTTCGATGACCTGCTTCTGCTGTCTGAAGAGAGTAGAATGCAATCGGTATCGGGCAAACGCCAGATCTCGCGCCATAAGCTTTTCAGCTTCTGTGTCGAGTTTAGTGAGAATGTCAGCCTGGAATAAATTACTTGCCAGGAGCTGAGCTGGTCTACCATTTGGATTTTTAATAGCATCGTTCATGTAAGTCTGTAGAAAACGTTCAAACCATGCTTTTTTCGTAGAAGGGTCTATAGCAGTAAGAGATTCGCGGATGGCGTTCATAATCTCGCCTTTAACCGCTGTTGCAACTGCCTTTTTCATTTGATTAGTCAGCTGCCGTTTTTGCTCCGCTTCTGCTGAGTGAGCTGCCTTACCAGCTTTACTCGGTTTTTCAGTGCCCTTTTCATAAGCTGTTTTTGGTTTACGTCCACGCTTAGCAACAACTACTTTAGTCTCTGGAGTTTTTGAGCGAGGTTTCCGGGGCTTTTTAACAGGCTTTTCTTCATCAGCTTCTGCCAGCATCTCTTCAACTTCATCTCTGAGTTCATCCAGATTCTCAGCTTCTAAATCATCCACGTGTCACCTCTTATTCATACTTATTGCCGTCAATATGCTCAAAAGTATGAGTAGCATGTTTATCAATGGTGTAGATTTCGTATACCGCACCATCCTTTGTTGTAACCTTTATCCTGAGTCCAGGATTACGGTTTACCTTCTGAACGAAACGTTCCAGCATACCTAAATCGGTATTTGCATTAAGCAACTGATTTCGCTCGAATTCCTCGCGCTTTCTTTCAGCAATGATTCTTTTTGCTTCTTTGAAAACTTCAAACATTCTGTCACCTCGTAACATTATATATGATTATAGCAGCCGCGCCTGCAGCCGCTCCAATACCAAAAGAAATGGCACCGATTTTAATCTCAGTCAGTACATTCCTGGTTTGAGATTTCTTCAAGGATTTCTCCAATTCGTCCATTTGATTGTTTAAGTTCAGAATTGCACTGTTCGATTCGTCCAGCTGTTTCTCTTGCTCCTGAATTAGCTTCTCTTGCTCTGTCAGCTTCTTCTCTTGCTCTTTTTGCAGCTTCTTTAGTTCTATCAGCTGACTCTCTGTTATGTAATATTTCTTTTCCTGTGAAAAGGAAAACGATGATACCAGCAATGCCAGTAATAATAGCAATGCTATTTTCTTTGAACCATTTCGCAATTTTACCACCTACCTTTTTGAACCAATTGATAATCTTTGAATTACTACCCATACCAGGCCACCTTATTTATTTTTGTCACGCTTAGCGATTGCCATAGCTTCGCCAGCTGAAACTGCATACGGTTTAATCTTTTTGCCGTAGTACACACCTTTTGATGGCGCATTAAGCATTCGTCTAACCTTTTCTTCAGGAACATTTGGGAAAAGATATTCCTTACCCTTGCCGCCCTTAAACTTGATATAAAGGTTCTTTGTTTCCGGGTTATAACGAATACCAGCAATTGCAGTTGATGCAATCATTGATGTATCAATGTCTTTATCATCGACATCAATGCCAGCTTTTTCCATCTGTCTCTTGGTGTACAATCCAGTCCATCCAGATGTCTTAGCATTTACGCCGCCAGCATCCTTAGAAGGAACTCCGATGTCACCTTTGAAATGATAACGGTCAGACATCAAGTCTGTAACGTTAATCATCTTACCCTTCTGCAGCTTATCCTCAGCTTTATTGATGCCAGCATAATACTTTTCCAGCACCGGATTATCATAACGATAATAGCTCTTACGACCGTCCTTACTTGTCCTAAGAGCTTTAATCTGTTTCTGTATGTCACTCCAGTCAAAACCACCTGGAGCTTTCTTTGTGCTTTTTGATTCCGGGGCCTGAGTCTGAGTTTCTAAGGCATCACCTGAAAATGATTCATCTGTAAAACCGGAATCTTTCTTTGAGAATAAATTGCTAAAAAAATCCTTACCAAACATACTTGTACCTCTAATCTATATAGCGATTATATCTGATAACGATTCTACTTGATCTTCGAAGCACTTTTGCTTATGAGACCACAGAATAGTCTTTACGCCAAATAAGCACATCGTAGACAGATTGCGAATGATGTACTTACCTTTACGATACCGCGCCATAACGATTGCTGCCGCACTACAAACGGTATCATCAATGTCATCCTCTGACAGCTTGAACTCTTTTTTCTTCATGAGCTTATGCAATTCGATTTCGCTCACCTGAAGAACCTCGTCATACATAATCGCAAAAGACTTCTCATTGCCAGTAGCCAGGAAGTCTTCTTGCGCTGGATAAAAACGTTTTGAATGTGGATTACTTGGTCTTGGCATTCTCTACTTACCCTGATACATAACTTTATAAAGGATAGTGTAAACTGGAGCCTTCACATTGATAACAGGGTCATGAGGATCTTCAATAAGCTCGTCTCTCTCATTTACCAGCCTGAAATGTGTACCTTCAGGTCCATTCTGCAAGATTTTCTGGATGAACGTATCTGGTCGCAATCCTTTTGCATCGGCCCAGGCATAATAAACTGGTGGTTCACCAGCTTGTTTTGTACCAATTTCTGCATAATAATGGTCATCGTCTCCCAACATCCTGAGAGCACGTGTCATAATAGCAGCTGAATTCACCACGCAATCATTGCCGTTGATTTTCTCACTTGCCTTACCCCACTTCCATAACTCATTGATTTGTTCAGTAGTGAGAGATTTGCCAGTGAAGTACTCAGCTGCAAGTCCACATGTTCTTACGAAACATCCGATTTTCTGTACCTTTTCGATACATCCAGGGTCATTCTGTTTAATGTGATTCATGCTTTGATTTCTCCTAAAAAGCTTTTTAATCATACAAATCAGTATACATAATAATTGGTTCATCCGGTTTTCCTTGCAAGCCGCCGATTGTATTATAATCAATCCACTCAACAGCTTCATCCTGGGTCATGTGGTCATCGCGCATAAGAGCTTCGACCATCTTATCATAATCATAAAACGGCGCGGTGGTCTTCTGTAATTCCCACTAACGCGCCTTCGTAATCCTGATTGTGAAATAATGTAATTGAAACTTCATCTGTCAGCATGTGGTCTTCTAACCATCGCTGAACCTTTTCGTAGTTTGTCATTCCCATATTTTAAATATACCGAAAACTATTAAAATGTCAAGTAAAATAATGCCTGTATCGTTGCATAAATAAAAAAAAATACTTCCACAGAGTTGTACGAATCTCTATGGAAGTATAACAAATCTCTACAGATTAATTCTTAGCTTCAAACACCGGAATCCACTTGTTAGGGTTCCAGGTGATACGGTATCTATGGTCATCAGGAATGTAAGCATCTTCCAGCTGTTCACTGAAGTATGTTATATCCTGTTTTTGTCCAAGGTAGTGACGTAAGTATGTTTTCGGACCAGTCTTTACCACCAGCTCTACATCACCATCACTGTCAATCTGGACATGAATGTGACCTTCACAAGCGAAAACAATTTCACCCAGGCGAACATTGTAGAAGGTAACACGGCGATAAGTACCAAAGTTTCCCTCTTCCATTTCCAGCTTGTTTACCGTTGTTGCATACTCAGACTGATACTTAGCTTCACGAGCTTCACGCTCATAATTCATCTGAGCTATTTCGTTCGGTGTACATGACACGAACAAACCAGCAGCAATAACCATTGCAATCAAAAATAATTTCTTCATCCTGTAATCTCCTATCCAGGGCCGCGCCATTACAGCTACGGCCCCGGAAATACTACTTACTTGTAGTATTCTGTTTTTTCTTCAGCATCTTAACGATAAATGCAATTGCAAGTCCAATTGCTTCGATGATACCGAATACAAGTTTTACGCCTGCATCAATGTCAGCCGTACCAGTTCCACCGAGGATAAGGATAGCTGCTGAGAGGAATAATCCAATCCAACCTACTACCTTAACCCAGGTCTTGTCGAAAAATGCGAGAATAGAATTAAACATCCTTCTCACCCCCTATAATATATTAACGACCCTAAGCATAAGATCGCCATTTGCATTATGATAATTTGCCAAGAATACATCAGCATCAATTCCATAGCTATTTGATTTATCATCCCAGTTACACAGACGAACCATGTGGTGGAACTTTCCATCCTCAGTAGCATCCTCAACAACTGAGATACCGAAAGCAATTACCTTATTGCCATCCTTGTCAGCACAAATAATCGAACCATTACGTGTAAGATATACGGCAAGCTTTTCGTACTTACTGATTCCCAGTGATGGACAAACATCGTGATAGCGATAATGCTTCACTGTCTTTACGTCCTTTACGTGAATCTTATCCAGATACTCTTCACCCTTGCGAATGATGTGACCACAGCACTCACAAACGTAGTCATTTTTTGCTTTACGAATAATAATGTTTTCCATGTCAAATCTCCTGTCTATTAAAAATCTTCATCCTGAAAACAATTTGGAATTGTATCAGGCCACCATGACTGCTTAAAGCATCGTTCATCAGTTACTAACGGATGGTCGTGTTTAAGCTGTTCGATTGCCAGGTTTACAGATTCGACCACTTTAGGCTTTTTTGTAAACAACTTACTTTTAGCCTTAATGATGGTCTCAATCTGTTTATACTCAGCATAAGTGAAGTAGCATTCCATGAGCTTTCCGGTCTTTACCCTACGCCCCGGAATGCCTAACATACGCTTATAATGCTCAATCATCTTTGTGTTTACTCCGATGATTTCTGCAATCTGAATTGTAGTGAACTCCCTGTTTTCCATGCCGCATCCTTACACGTTATCGTGAACCATCTGTTCTACAGCCTGGCGTGAAATGCCCAGGAGTATAGCAATAGCACCATACGAATACTCTTTGTTTAAGTAACGTACCATCTCGCACTTTTTAGCTCTATGAGCATCTTTTTTCTGTCTTGTTGGACATCTCTTGAAAATGATGCCATGAGAATAAAGTGCACTTCTCAAAGCACTTTCACGATTTGTATACTGTGGAAAAGCTTCCTGGAGTTCATAGATTGTCTTTTCACGACAAAACGCTCTAAGTTCACCAGTAGTCATTCCAAAGTTTTTAAGATAATGCTTTTCGTATTCCATCCCTTACCTCTCTTGCTCAAACGGCAACTCCTGCTGTTTAAGCTTGCTATATTTTTCCTTGTCAGCTGCAGTCAATCCACCGTTTCCAGGAGCATCTTCCAATTCATCAATAATCGGGAACCCAGGAGCGTAACCTAATCCCTGAAACTCAGGTTCAGGAATGTCACGGTTTTCAGCAGCTTCAGTCATAAGCTCTCTCTCAAACTCTTTGATCCGCGCCTGTAATGTTTTAAGAAGCTCAATCATCAACACACACTGTTTTTTAAGAAGTATCTGATGAGCTGGTGACAGCTTCTTAAACTCAGCCGATTTCATAACAAACTTATGAAGTCTGTCTGTCTTTTCTTTATGCTGAACGTATTCTTTTTTCACACGTTCATAATATTTTCTTGTATCACTCATACATACCTGCATCCATAGTGTAAATCTTTTTACACAACCTTATGCATTCGCCCGGATTTTTAGAAATATCCAAAGCGGCATTGCATTTCAGGCTACAAACCATACCTACGTTCAAACGGTGGTCTACAACATGATTGCCGTAGATTTTCCTGTTTAATAACGTATTACCAATCCTATGAGCCATCTGAGCGTTGTATGGAGAAAGTGGTGAACCACAAACCTCACATACACCGCCCGAAACAGCCATAGCGTAACGTCTCTGGTTAGCTACAGCTTCACTCATATCTTTACGCCACCTACACGGTATTCCGCGCCACCCAGCTTATTTGCCTGTTTCTCAGGCCAGCCATTGAAGTACCACGAAAGCTTTTTATAAAGCGGCCATTTAAGATGTCTGAATCTGATATTACGCAAAGCACTTGGAATGCCTACGATAATCAGATACAGCGGTCCAGAAATACGTGACTGTATTCTGTGACCTAATTCATGTTTACGGTCATTCAGATTAAAGCTACTCATACTCCAGATAGGAGCAAGAATAAACTCTCCTAAACAAACCGCATTACCAAATATTCCACGTTTTACGTAGAATACTGAATACCCCTCATAAACCACCCGGCAACGGTTTTTATAACCGTTCATTGCATAAATGATGAACATGGCAACGATATTCTGTGGAAGTTCCCAAATAAGGAACCAGATACCAGCTAAAATTCTTGGGAACTTTTTCAAATCCTCACCTCTCTTTTTGTTTCAGGTTCTTTTGTAGGAATATGTCCTAAATCACTGTAAACCTGAGTAGCTGGAACAAAATGGGCAATTGTCATGTTACTGCAATTACGAATCTCGAACCCACCAGGAAGTCTTGATATCTCATATTTCACATCACCATGAAGTGGAATATGAACCTCTACCGTAGTACCCTCAAACATTCTGAGAGACTTGATTTCAGCCGCATGTAAACGAATCAAATCATCATCCATAGGCATCTCCTAAAAGTTTTCTATGAGCACGATTCCCAGGTCACCTGCAAGCAAGTGAGCTGCTTCAATAAGCCACGCACACTCCTGAGTATCGCAATCAGCTTCACTCTTGAAAAAGTGAGCATTTTTATCCAAAGCTGGATATCCAAAAGCATAATGCGCGATACGCTTTATTTCGGTCTTTACCTGGTCATATTCCTTTTTGGTGGTCATACCAAGTTCACGCATTATCTGAATTATGTGACCGTTCAAGTGATGATTCTGAGATCCATCACCAGTGCTACGGCGCGGTCTATTCAAAGCGAACGTACACATCGCGCCACGGTCATAACACTTCTTTAAGAGTTCTACCAGCTTAATGCGGTAAGAAACTTCCTGTGGAAGTGCAAACTCAACCGTAGTCTGTGTAATTCTAATTGGTCTTAGAACTATCTGAAATGCCATCTGAAACTCCAGTAGAACCAAAACCTTTTTTGCCGCGAGCTGTCTTAGAAAGCTTCTTTACAACTTTCCAGCCAGTTTTTTCAGCTTTCTGAATCTTAATCTGGCAAACACGGTCTCCGGCATTAATGATGAATCCTGACGGTTTACCGAGGTTGCAAACACATGCGCTTACCTCTCCACGGTAGTCAGCATCAATTGTGCCGATTGCAATATCAACGCCCTGAGCTGAAAAGCCTGAGCGAGGTCTGATTACAGCTTCATAGCCACGCGGCAACTGAAGTGCAAATCCAAGTGGAACCAGGCATCTGCCAGTAAAAGGTACGTTAGCAGGCAAGCGAGCATAGCAATCAAAGCAAGCCGCGCCCTTAGTCTTCTTTTCTGGAAGTTTACCGCCGTCCATAATCTGAATCTTGATTTTTCTCATTTCCTTCTCCTATGCTGGATATGATATTGAAGTGGTTTCCGGGGCACTTGAACCACCGATACTTCCACCAAAAGCCAAAAACAAAAAGCCGATAGCTGCTAAGAAAATAATCTTCAAAACAGCCTTAGCATATTTCCAAATAATACTGCCGAGTACGGCAAGAACAAAAATTGTACCGATTAATGCTTCCATTTTGGTTTCCCCGATTTCTGTGATGTAACATGCCATCCGTTACATTCAGCGCAATAGTAATATCGCACTGGTATTCGTTTCGTATGGTAGTGATGTCCACCGCGCCTTGTACGAGCGAAATTCACCACATACGCCGCTTCAGATTTCTCATAAATCTTTTTGCCGCACATTACCAAACCGCCTTAGAAGCTTCAGCTACTGTCATGTTCATCATAGCTTCTCTCTTCTCGTTTACACGTTCCAAAAGACAAGCTGCAGTATTAGGCATTGTGTCCTTAAACTGTGTGATTTCCTGAATGCTCTTGTCGCATTCGTCCTGTAATTTCTGATACATAGTTTTCATATTCGATTCCCCCTTAACTTGAATCTATTATAATAATAAAGCTTGACAATCGGTTTGTCAAGCTTTTTCTTAAAAAAAATTAAAAAATATCGTAGTTTTCGCCAGAATCATCGTCAGGCCATAAAGCTTCCTGTCTTGGTGGTTCAACTGGTTTTGGTGGTTCTTTAGGAACTTCAGTCTTAGTCTCTTCTTTTTTCGGGAAAGCAACTGGAGTAGAAGCTTTAGCAAGCTCTCCGTCCTTATCCTCTTCGAAGGTAACAATCTCTGGCTTGAAGATTAAATGAGCGGCACCGACCGCGCCATCACGGTTCTTAGCTACAACAAACTCTGTTGGAATATCGGTATCATGAACTTCATGAGCACGGTCACGATTGATAAAACAACAGATGTCAGCATCCTCTTCAGCCGCGCCAGATCCACGGAATGATGCCAGGTCAGGGTCTTTTTTACCCTCGTTTTCACGCGACAGCTGAGAGAGAGCTACGATAGGAACATCCAGTTCCAGGCGAAGCTGCTGGAGAGCGTCAATTACAGCCCTGGCATTTTCCCATGACTGACCTTTGACATCTGAATGAATAAGACCGATATGGTCGATAAAGATAATCTTTACGCCATTATTACGAACCTGCTGTCTACAAAGATTTACGATATCTGAGAGTCTACGGTTACGGCACTCTCCAAGTACAAAGTTTTCATTTTCAGCCATATTCTGCATCTGACCGATAATGCGATGCACCATGTTTTCTGTGAGTAAACCTGAGCGGATTTTTCCAAAAGGAATACGTGTGAGGTGAGAAACAAATCTCTCACTTACCTGACGGCCCGACATTTCAAGTTCTACAAATAACACCTTAGCCTGTTTAGAGAGAGACCATGCTATCTGCTGAGCGAGAGCTGTTTTACCCATAGATGGACGAGCACCAATAATCATAAACACTGACTGAAGACCACCGATAATATCATTGATTTGCTCAAATCCGGTATCATATCCTAACCATTGTTTTTTGTTTTCGATGTATCTCTGGATCTGACCAGCTTCCATCTCGACCAGTTCTTTGAAGCCTGTAACCTGACAGCTGGATGTATTAGTTGTCAGCTCAGCAAGTTTCGATTCCATGTTATTATAGATTTCCTGGGCCGATACATTGCTCATGAGACCATTTTTGATCTCTTCCTGGGTTTCAGCTGAGATACGATTAATCGACCTGAGCATATAAGCATCTTTAATCTTTTCAGCATAAAAACGCCAGTTAGCGGCACTTGCCACATCATCAGCAAGTGTTGAAATGTACATGACATCAACTTTAGGGAGTTCATTAACAAGGCATACGTAATCCACATGTACGCCTGAAGAATATAGTTTGTATATTGCTGTAAAAATATCAGCGTTTACTCTGTTTTCAAAGCAAGCTGGTTTTACAACGTCATATACAAGTGGAATTACTGAATTGTCCAGAATCATCTGGCCCAAAACTGTCTGTTCACATTTAAGAACACGTTCATCTTTCGTAGTTACCATTTCCAAAAATCTCCCTGTCTAATCTCTGACTAATCAACTCTTCATCACAAATAAGGCATAAGCCATCTCCATCCAGAGTGTCCTTGCCACATTTTGGACAGACTTTTTTCTGAGGTAACTTAGGACGTTCTACAGAAGTAGATGCCTGGACCTCATTAAGAACCTTACAGAAAATACCTTCACTCGTCAATGCTGCTAAGCCAAATCCAAGTTTCTGAACGCAAAAGTTATCAGTAAGCATTCTCATAAAAACTTTTTCAGCCATCTCAGGTGTAACACCCTTATCCAACAACGTTTTAATACGAGTGTTAATAAGAGCTGAATTCATTGCCTGGATATACGTTGGAAGAACTTTGGTTTTATAACCAATATCTACCACTCGCTGATAAGCTTCCTTGAAAAGTGCATTACCTGACTTTTCTTTCGGTTCTTTACATTCCTTTACGGTTTTCTGTGTTTTTTTCTTTTCAGTGACATTTGGTTCAGTTTCATACTTTACATCGGGAATTACAGCTTTATATAAAGGCATAGTCTTTCCGGTGTCTACAAAAGTATACACACCTTCAGTAATATATTCTTTGTCTTTAAGATTTTTCAAAGCAATCTGGATCATGCGCTCACTGCAATTAAGCATGTTTGCAAGCTTTTTAGTGGAACCGCACCATCCGATATTTTTATTCTCGGAATTATCATCATGCTCTGTATAACCAGCGATAACGCCCATGACAAGTAATTCTGTATTTTTAAGATTATACTTCTGAATCATCCATGACTGAATAGCAATAAAATATGGTTTCATAATTCCCCCGAAAATAATGCTCTCTCCCTGGAATGAGAGAGAGCACCGTCTATACTACCAATACTCCCTTGAACACGTCAAGAAGGATTTGTACTTGAATCGGTAAATCAAAACGGAATATCTTCAGGGAAATCACTTCCAGTTGATGCAGGAGCTGCATTAGGAGCAGCAGGAGCAGTAGGAGCAGTAACCTGAGCAGCTGTAGTCATACCAGCTACCGGCGCGGTTTTTGCAGGAGCGGCAGGAGCGGCATCACCTTCGACAATAAGATACTTCAGAATAGCTTTATGTGAAACCTTAGTTTCGCCATAAGCATTGATGTACTGAGAATCTTCATGAGCGAAGAAACCTTTTCCGTAATGGTCCTTCCATGTGCCGAAATCAAAATTACCGCGAGGAATTTTGAATGCATCAAAGAACTTGGTAATGAACTTATTGAAGTTATCACCTTCCACGAAACGGTCATAGTAGAATCCAGGGCAATCCTTTACCTTGTAAGCTACCTCAATCATCTGCTTGCCAGTTTCCTTAGTCTGAGCAAGTCTAGCTCCAGCGATTTTGAGCTGGTTTTCTCCATCTGGACAATCAAAAACTACAGCGTAGTTTTCCGGTGTGTAAGTATTAATGAAACCCATAGGGCAATTCTCCTTGCCAGTCTACAAGGCGGACATGGCACGCACTTAATTTATTTTGCCGCAGCTTTTTCTTCAGCTTTGCGGATAGCTGGCATATTATAATATTCGCGGATTGTAGAATCAACCAGATAAAGGTCGTTTTCAATCTTTACATCAGCGAACATTCCCATTGGTGACTTAACGGTATCGGTACCACTATTCTGAGTAGAGAAACCGTAGAACCCATCCTGAACAAAAGTTCTAAGAACGATTGTAAACATTCCTTCCAGGGTTACATGATTATCAATAAGCTTTCCCTGAGTTTTGGCATGAGTTATTCCAGAATCGTCTGTCTCTTCATGGTGAAGGAAGTAGACGATTTTATCATCAGACAATTCACGGATTGCATAAATGATATCCCAAAAGTCCTTGCCAATCAGGTTATACTTATCGAACCCTTTAACCAGAGCATTTCTCATAAAAGCGTTTGCCATGATGTACTGAGAATCATCAATAACGATGACCGGAGTAGGAGCTTTTTTGAGAGCCATAATAATTTTTTGTGGATTATCAGAAACGTAGATTTTCTGAAAATCATTTTTGAACGGAAGCTTTTTGCCATTAACATTAATAATGGAAAGCTCGTCTTTTTTGAAGTTACGGAGAGAGCATGACTTACCAGTGCCGCTTCTACCCATAACTAATACAGGAATCCCTGCCATGTGACTTACCCCCTTGCTTAGTAGTCTTGATTATAAAGTAATGCATAAAATATTAATTGTCAAGTATTTTTTTTTATTTTTTTTTGAAAAATATTTTTTATCCAAAAATCCTTAATTCCAATCATTCATATTTCGTAAGAAATATGAATATATTATTAGTTATAGTTTATGTATATTATTATTATATTATTGGGTGAAATACATTTCGCCATTTAGCGAAACCCATTTCGCGTCATGCGAAATACATTTCGCCAAGTAGCGAAATACATTTCGCGAAATACATTTCGCCATTTCTTATTTGACGGCTATTTGCTTACTCACCTCTCTCTCTTATATTTTTAATACAAAAAGATAAGTTATTAATATAATTATCAGTATTGCGTTTTTCCCAGGAAATCCGCGCCGCAAAAAGCCCCGGAAACCGCTCTAGGATTGAAAAAATCGAGGGTGTTTAACCTTTTTGGACAAATATCATTACCGAGTTGTTTTGAAGCGATTCTAGGGCCGTTTTAACGCGTTTTAGGGTATAAAAAAAATCCACACCAGCAGTCTACTGGCATGGATTTTTATTTGACTGTAACTTGCTTAAATGCTTATTTTTTATCTGCCTGTTTTTTCTCCAGAGCATCCAGGGCCTTGTTTATTGCCGCAATTGTGGCATTTATGCTTTTTACGAGTTCACGAATATCATCCGTATCTTTTACTCTTGGTATATTCATACTGTCACCTCACTAAATATTAATAGAGCTATTCTGAGTTGTATCAGGCTGATACGATACAACAATCTCTGAGATCGGAGTATCACTTTCGATATCAAGCTGCATACCAGCCGCTGCCTGGAACTGTGGCTGGAATCTTACCAGTGCTGTACCAGTTTCTTTATCGAACATCTGAGATGTTACTTCAACAACTTTGCGCTGAGACTTTACACCGATATTTGTAAGTGTATTTACTGAAAGTTTAAGCTTTCCAGCTTTTCTATCCTGAGAATACAAACGAATGTACCAACAGTCAAATACTGCGGTATTTTCATTTCCTAAACCGTAGAATGAAGTTGCCAGTTTTATTGGCATCTTCTCAAACCCTGTTTTAGGTTCATATCTGAGTTTAAGACAGTTATTGTCAATGATGATGTCTGAGTTGTCTTTTGTGATAATAAGTTCATCTTCATTTGAGTAAAGACATCTTAAAATCGGAGCATCCATTTCGATACGGTAGAAGTTACCATCCGGGAATAAATAAGCATAATATCTGTCATTTTCTTTTACTGACATAATCAGCAAATTGATGGCCGGAATATAGAATGACCTATAAATCTCCTGGATATTAGAAGCTTCAATGATATCAGACAGAATAATATCTCCAGTAAACACACTTATACGGCGTGAGAATTTTGAGAAGAAATATGCTGCTTTTGGTGTAGCTCCTATAAAGTGCAAGCCGCGAATAGGTGTTACAACATCTACTGACTGAACTACTCCGTTTACCAGATTAGCACTTGCAATAAAACCTTTTGTTACTACGTAAGGCATTCCCTGGATTATGAAGTAAGCATCTATATCCTCAATAAATGATAACATGCGTGAACCAAGAATCTGTGATACGTTATACTGTTCAAGGTAGTAGAACTTTTTTGTACCGTTGCTGATATAATATTTGTTGTTATACATTTCAATCAACTCTGACAGCAGCGATGGAGCCTGTAACATATTTTCTTCAATGAGGAAAGTGATATCTACAAGAGAGTTGTCATTGTACAAAACTGGCTGACCACCAGCTTTATAACGATAAGACTGTGAGTACTTAGGTTCCAGAGATGCAGTGTTATTTCCAACGAAATCAGATCCAGTAGAACCAAAATAGAACTGTACGTCTTCAGCGTTTATAAATGTAGGTGTAGCACTTTTTTCAAAGAATCTACCTACAACGGTAACCGGTGCCCACTGAGTTGATATAAACGGCATAGAGTTTATTGTGTATCTGTTATTCTGAGATGCAACAATTACTGAGAAGCTTAAAGGTACTACACCTTTTTCATAAACCAAAGTTTCACCGGATGTATAATCACCATGCTGACCTACAGTTGCATTAAGTTTAAGAGTCAAACCTTTTATTGTGTAATTGTTGTGGAATGCACTTGTCCAGTTATGCCATTTATCCAATTCAATGTCATAAGCATTAAAAACTGTATCAGATTTAATTAAAACGAATCTGTCATTTATAATGCTGTAAACAAAAGGGTCTACGTCACTGTTTAATACATAGAAGTTTCCATCTACAGATTTGTACAAAATAGCATTAATATCAGTAAGAGTGATAGGTGAGAATTCTGTATCAATGTCATCAACGTTTACGAGTAAGTTGCCATACAATGAAGCAATTGTGATAGCAGCATTTCCGTTATAACCGTTTACACAAATCCTATAAGAGCCGTAATATCCTGCGGCAATTTCATAACCCATAGGGTACTGAGCTTTAGAAGTAGCTGGTACCATGTACTCTCCTGGATTTGTATTCTTGAAGAGCATTGTGAATAACCATGAACCACTGTAATCAGCATCTGTAAGCTGAGAGAGGTCTGTAACTGTACGCCATAAAGGGATTGTAGACTGTCTGTTGTCAGACTTCTGAGGGTCGCGAGATACAATAACATTCTGAGAGTAGTAACCAGGCCACAATTCAAAAGAGTTTATGCAGTTAGGGAATGGAGCACTTGCACCGGGTCCTTTATCACGTTCGGCCCAGAAAGCTGCCGCGGTGAAAGTTACAACACCACCAGAAACTGTTTTT
>Ga0310690_10002155_pt1 | contig 32731 bp, 24 predicted proteins | sample AusTroGonzalo_MG_2_FD_207661 | JGI IMG/M metagenome (GOLD analysis project Ga0310690, IMG submission 207661) | Bovine rumen microbial communities from tropical cattle in Woodstock, Queensland, Australia - Gonzalo_04 (v2) (version 2) | ecosystem: Host-associated > Mammals > Digestive system >...
CCATTCTCGGCATGCTGGCCTACGCCGCCAAGGAAGACCTCCATACCACTAAAAAAAGCTCCTCCGGGATCTTCAAATTCTTCAATCTGCTATGAAAGACAACAAACTTTTGATAAAAGTGATCGGCATAGGCGGCTGCGGCTGCAACACTGTTTCCAACATCGAGAAGCAGTACGCCGGAATGTTGGGCGACAATTTTGAATTCTACGGCGTTGACACCGACTTCATAAGCCTTGCCAACCAGTCTGTTTCCCACAAGGTCCAGATCGGCTCCAGCGGCATCGGGACTGCCAAAGATCCCATGAAAGGCGCGGAAGCCGCCCAGAAGAGCATCAACGAGATAAAATCGATGATCCAGGGCGTGGACATCGCCATCCTGTGCGCAGGGCTTAGCGGCGGGACAGGTTCGGGCGCCACGGGCGTCATCGCCCAGGCGGCCGCCGGAAACCCCGGCTGCGTAGTCATGGCTTCCGTCACCCTCCCCTTCTATTACGACGATTCCAAGAAGCAGGAAGCCGCGAAGGTCGCCCTGAAAAACATCAAGGAAGTCGTGCCGGTCGTTCTGCCAGTACAGAACGGAGTCGGCATTGAGGATGAGAACGTGCCCTTCCTGGATGTTTTGAGAGCCACCGACAGAAACGTCATCTCGCTTCTTGAGATGATAAAAGTCATCACGAGCTCGGCCAGCACCGTGAGCCTTGATTTCAGCGAATTTTTGAACGTAGCCTCCACTCCCGGCAACGCCATGATAGGGATAGGCGAAGCGGACGGCGAACAGGCCGTCTCGGTAGCCATAAGCCTCGCGCGCTCGCCCAAGAACATGTCCTACGGCGACTATTCCCTGAAAGACGCCTCCAAGATGGCGCTCGTCATTATGGGGAACGGCACCATATCCTACAAGCAGATAAAGGACGCCAGGACGACCTTGCAAAACGAGATAGGCTACCAGACGGAAGTCTTCAACGGCCTTTATGTCAACAACGATCTCGAGAACGTGAAAGTCATAATGTTCGCCACCGGCATGAACGACCCGAAGGAAGCTTCCGCGCCGGCATTTCAGACAGAAATGACCGTCGCAGGTCCCGGCGACCAGGTGGAAATGGGATTCCTCTCGGCGGACGACGGCTACTTCAAAGGAACGGCCCCCGCTTACTTTGAGGGCATCAATTACGACAGGCCGACTTTCCTGAGAAAAAACCTCAGGATCGAACAGTAGAATCAGTTACTCAATGAAAACAGCCGCGGCGACGACGGTCTTCCAAAGGCCGTTCTTGTCGCCCCTGGCGGACTGAGTGATGTTCGTGGTCCTCACGAAACGTCCGCTCATGCGGTACATCTCTTTCCTTTCGTCCCAGTCGGCGTCCGGGTCCATGTCAACGCCCAGGGTCGTGGCGAGCATGGTGGCGGCCAGATCCTCGGCGTATTCGCCGGCCGTCTCGTCCGTCTCACCGTAAGTGTGATGCTCTGAAAGGTAACCGTAATGGTTGCCGTCGGCGGGCTGGGCAAGACCTACGGAAGCGACGATCTGGCGCCCGGGCTCGTTGGTGTCGATGCGGGCCATGACGGTGAAGGTTATCTCTCCGGGATTAAGCAGGGCGATGCCCTTGTGTCTGGGAATGATCTTGCAGCGGGGCGGAAGAATGCTTGAAACCGTGACTAGGTTGCAAGCCTGTATGCCTGCCATGCGCAGCGCGTCTTCAAAACTGCTGAGGCGGTCCTTGTGGACGCCAACACCTTTAGTAAAGAAAACCTGGCTGGGAATCATCTTATCTCGGAGCTCCAAATAAATTAAAGTTAAAAAGTTTGATTGAGGGATATTGTAATATAACCCCCAAGATATGTCAAAAGGCTAGATGTAGGCGGTGAGAAGCTTTATCAGCGAATCGCTGCCTTTCGCGCACGCTTCCGCCACGCTCTCGTGCGTGATCTTCGGCCCGCCCTTTTTCGCCGCGGGGTTGGATACGAGCGTTATGCCGCTGACCAAAGCGCCCATGTGATGGGCCGCCTCGGCTTCCAGAACCGTCGACATTCCGACAACGTCGGCGCCCAGGATCCTCAGCATGTTTATTTCCGCCGGCGTCTCGAAAGAAGGACCGTGCATGCCGGCGTAAACGCCGCGGTGAAGCTTTACGCCGACCGATTTGGCGCAGGCCATGATGTCGGTGTTGCAGTCCTCGTTGTAGAGCGTCGTCATGTCCGGGAAGCGCGTGCCCATCCTTTCGTCGTTGAAGCCCGTCAGCGAGGAGACGCCCTGGTTGTTTATCTGGTCCTCTATGAGCATAAGGTCTCCGGGCGCCAGGTGAGGGGCTATGCCGCCGGCGGCGTTCGTCAATATCACGTGCGAGGCGCCCCAGATTATGATGGAGCGCAGAAGCCTGACAACGTCGGCCGGAGCGTTGCCTTCGTAAAGATGCACTCTGCCGCGCATCACGGCGATCACCCTGCCGTTCAGCCGCCCGACCAGAAGCGAACCCACGTGTGTCTGGACGGTCGAAACGGGAACGTAGGGAATGTCCGCATAAGGGATCTCTTTAATAGGCTCCACGGCCTCGTTGAACTTGTCAAGCCCGGAACCCAAGACGACGGCCATTTCCGGCTCGACGTCGCATTTGTCGTTCAGAAAAGAACAGATCTGTCTGATTTTGTCATACTCTAGCATCATGATTTTTCCAAACTGTTGACATAGGGAGGAAGCTTCACTTCCTCATCTGTTATGGTGTAAATCTCGGATATGTGTGGAAGTTCGATCTCCTTCGAAGCGTAAACTTCCATCAGCGCTTCGCCGGAGTCCACCTTGTCACCTCTCTTTTTCAAAAATCTCAAGCCCGGCTTGTGGTCGATCCCGTCGCTCAAGACTCTCCTGCCTGCGCCCATCTTTATGAGGAGCGTTCCCAGGGCGTGGGCGTTAACTTCACTGACATACCCTGCGCGATCGGATCTCACAACGCCGATCAGCTCCGGCGGAGCGAGGATCTCATCGAGATTATCCGCAGTTTCCTTAGCAACGCCCTGGGCCGTTATGATGTCAAGGAATTTTTCATAAGCCTTGCCGCTTTGCAGCCTTGCAACAAGTCTCTCCCTGACATTTCTGCTGTCGGTTGGGAAAGCGAGTTGATACATCGCTTCCGCAAGGCTAATGGTCACTTCGTAGAAGCGACGCTCGACCGCTTTTCCCCTGAGCATCATAAGGGCTTCCATTATTTCCACGCCGTTGCCGGCCCATTCGCCCAAGGGCTCGTTCATGTCGGTCAGCAAAACTTTCGCTTCCGTTCCCATAAAAGTTGAGACTTTCATAAGCAGCGAGGCCAGACTTTGCGCGTCCTCGTAAGTAGGCATGAAAGCGCCGCTGCCGTATTTGACGTCCAGCACAAGACCGTCGAGCTCTTCGGATAGCTTTTTCCCCAGGATGCTGGAAGTGATCAGCCCTATGGAATCGACCGTGCCGGTCACGTCCCGGAGAGCGTAGAGCCTCTTGTCGAGCCTCGCTATGTCGTCGCTCTGCGTTAGGAAAGCCGCGCCGTTCCTTTCCAAAAGTTTCTGCGCGTCAGCCCAGGAGTACTGCTGCTTTAGGCCGGGGATAGCTTCCAGCTTGTCCACCGTTCCGCCCGTATGGCCGAGCCCGCGGCCCGCCAGCGTCGGAACGAGAACGCCCATGGAAGCGAGAAGCGGAAGCAAAACGATCGTAGGCTTGTCCCCCACTCCGCCCGTGGAATGCTTGTCTATGACAGGCTTGCCGAAATTCTCCTTCGGACGGCAGTTCCCGCTTTCCTTGATGCAGCTTGTAATGGTCACCACTTCCTCTTCTGAAAGCCCCTTTATGCAGGCGGCCATCAGAAAAGCGCTCATCTGATAATCGGCGACAGATCCCTGCATGTAGCCGGCAAGAAAATCCTCAAGGTCGCGCTGAGCTATGGTTCCGCCCCGCTTCTTTATTTCTATCACTTCTACGGGCGTTTTCATGCGATGACGCTCCTTCCGAATGTGAGATCGGGAAGTTCAAGGATCCTTGCGACCGTCGCCCCAAGGTCCGCGAAAGTTTCCCTTGTGCCGAGGTCTTTAGAAGCAAGGCTTGGCGAATAGAAAAGCAGAGGCACCCTTTCCCTCGTGTGGTCCGTGCCCTTGTAAGTGGGATCCAGCCCGTGGTCCGCCGAGATAAAGAGATAGTCGTTTCTTCCGAGGCTCAAAAGCAGCGGACCCAAAAGCTCGTCGAATTCCTCCAGGCACTTCGCGTATCCCGAGGGGTCGCGCCTGTGGCCGTAGAGCATGTCGAAGTCCACGAGGTTCGCGAAGATCAAGCCGTTCTTCTGCTCCTTCAGGGCTTCCATAACTTTCGCCATGCCGTCCCTGTTGGAAACGGTGTGGACGGCTTTCGTCACGCCGACTTTGGCGTAGATGTCCTCGATCTTGCCGATGGCGTAGAAAGGCAGCCCCTTGTCCCTGAGGTGCGTGAGAAGGTTCGGTTCCGGCGGGCTCATCGAATAATCCCTTCTTCTCGGGGTGCGCGTGAAATCGTCCGCCTTCGTTCCGACAAACGGCCTGGCTATGACCCTGCCGATCCCCAGCTCATCCGCCATGGCCCTTGTCGCGCGGCAGACTTCGTAAAGCCTTTCAAGGCCGAAGCGCTCTTCGTGCGCGGCGATCTGGAAGACGGAGTCGGCAGAAGTGTAAACTATGGGGAAGCCTGTCTTCAAATGCTCTTCACCAAGCTCCTTTATGACGACCGTCCCGCTGATCGGCCTGTTGCAAAGGTAGCCCGGAACGCCCGCCGCCTTCATCCATCTTCTCAAAAAGTCCTCCGGAAAGCCGTCCGGGAAAGTGGCGAAGGGCTGCTCCATGCGGCAGCCAATCATTTCCCAATGCCCGGTGGTGGTGTCCTTGCCGCAGTTTATTTCCGTCATGCGGCCATAGCTGGCGATGGGATGATCGCTCGGCGGGCAGCCCAATATTTCCCTCGGCTCTATGCTGCCCAGGCCCATTTTCTGAAGGTTGGGAATCTTCAGGCCGCCGACTTTTTCCGCGGTATGGGCGAGCGTGGAAGCGCCGGGATCGCCGTAATTGGCGGCGTCCGGAGCGTGCCCTATCCCGACGGAGTCGAGGATTATTATGATAACGCGCTTATCCATCAGTTGTCTATGCTCCAGTAAGATTCGAACTGTCCCGGCAGATATCTCTCCAGGGACGATCCTCCCACGAATTCTCTCAAGATGCTGTTTTCCGGGATCAGCTGCGTGCTCATCGGCTCGAAGAAGCTAAGGAGGCGCAGCAGACTGTCAGCCTTGGGATACGCCGGACTTTCCTTCTTTATCTGCAGGAGCAGAGGCTCGACGATCGGTTTCAGAACGCACAGTTCGTAGAGGAACATGGAATTGAAGATAGCGTCCGCATGTTCCTGGTACGGGAAGATGTTCTTATATTCGCCGCGCCTGATGCTGGCCCATCTCATGATCGTCTGCTCGGCGGAATGACCTCTCGTCCTGGCGTCGCGAACGATCCTCCTGATCATGCGTGAATCGCTGGTCGAGATATGGTGGTGACGGTCGAGGTTCAAAGGAGTAAGCGGCGAAATGTAAATATGGAAAACCGTCTCGTCAGGGATCCCCTGCGTCAGGAGCGGATTGAGCCCGTGGATGCCCTCGGCGATCAGGATCTGGCTTTCCTTCAGGCGGAGCCTGGGGCCTACGCTCCTCGTGCCCGTTATGAAGTCGTATTTCGGCAGAATGACTTCCCTGCCCTTTATCAGTTCGTTCAGGTCGCGGTCGAGAAGCTCGAGGTCCATGGCGTGGATGCTCTCGAAATCATACTCCCCTTTCTCGTCCCTGGGGGTTTTGTCGCGCTCCACGAAATAGCGGTCCATCTCCAGAGTAACAGGCTTGATGCCGCAGGTCTGCAGCGCGATGGCCAGACGTTTGGAGAAAGTCGTCTTTCCGGAAGAAGACGGGCCGGCGATCAAAACAAGCTTCACCGTTCCCTTTTCCGCGATCTCCCTGGCGATGGCGGTTATCTGGGAGGACTGGGCCGACTCGGAGACCAGTATGCCTTCGTGCGTTTCGCCTTTCTTTATGATCTCGTTCAGCTGCGGGACCGTTCCCACATCCAGCTGGTTGGCGAGCCTGACGGCCCTTCTGAAAGCGGCGTCCACCAAGGTTACCCTTTCGCCCATGGCTTCCGCCCTCTTTACGTCCGTCTGGCTCGGCACAAGGATGAAGCCGGAAGGCGTTGCTCTCAGCGCAAGCCTTCTGAGATACCCCATGGAGACGACCAGGGGGCCGTGGAAATAATCGAAATATTTCCCGACCCTGGCAAACCAGGCTGTGTTTCTTTTTTCCTTTTCGGCAATCGCCTTTAAAAAATAGATCTTGTCTTCCTCGTTTTCATCGAGGAGGATCTTTTCACCCTCCTCAATGGTCTTTTCCTCGAAAACGACCGGAACGTCGTCGTTGACCATTTCCCACATTTTGTCCTCGACCTTCTGCAGGTCTTCTTTGGAGATAGGATTCGAGGCGCGGCAGAAAAGTCCGCCCATGGGGCGGCGGTAATCGGTGAAGATCTTCTGTTCGGGGAAGACCTCCTTGAAAGCCGTGACCATAAGCAGGACTAGGCTGCGGTTGTATATAAGTCTGCCCAATTCGTGCTTTCTGGTCAGCGGCTCGAGGAAGACATCCTTTGCGGGAGAATAGTTCAGGGTGTGCAGTTCGTTGTCGCACAAGGCCGCAAGGTAAAGGTAGGGGTCTTCGGGATAAGCATAAGATATGATATCCTTCAATTTCGTTCCAAAAGGAGCGCAAAATATCCTTTTGTCGGGAAGCGTAACATAGACGTTTGTTCTGGGAGACGTTTCTTTTATTTCCGGCATGGTTTCTCCTCTTTGCTCAAATATACTGGATTAATAAATTTTAGCATTTTTTGAAAAACGCGCCTCCCTTTTCGGCCTATACCGCAAAGAGCGCTTTTTTTAGTATAATTTATAAGTTAATTTAACATTTTAACCTCATATCCAAAATTATGTCTTCCACTTTGCCACGCACGAAAATAAAGGAACTGTTCCGTTCCTTTTCCGAGACAAAAGAAGTCCTTGTCAAGGGCTGGGTAAGGACCCGCCGCGACAGCAAGGGCGGTTTCTCTTTTCTTGAAATAAACGACGGCTCCTGCTTCGACAACGTCCAGGCTGTCGTTCCCAATACGCTTCCCAACTATGAGAGCGAAGTTTTGAAACTGACGACGGGCGCCAGCGTCGCCGTCAAAGGCAAGGCCGTTGCGGCTGAAGGGCGCAAGCAGAGCGTCGAGATCCAGGCCGAGGAAGTCAAAGTTTACGGCTTCGCCGATCCCCAGGAATACCCGCTTTTCAAGCAGCGCATGTCCGTCGAGTACCTCCGCGACATCGCGCATCTCCGTCCCCGCACCAACATCATAGGCGCCATGGAAAGAGTCAGGAACTGCGCCGCCATGGCCATCCATGAATTCTTCCAGAGCCGCGGCTTCGTCTGGGTGCACACGCCGCTCATTACGACCGCCGACTGCGAAGGCGCCGGGCAGATGTTCAAAGTCACGACGCTCGACCTCAACGCTCTTCCCAAAACGGAGGAAGGCGCCATAGACTACAAGGAAGACTTCTTCGGCAAACCCTCCTTCCTGACCGTCTCCGGGCAGCTGGACGCCGAGAACTACGCCTGCGCCCTGGGCGACGTCTATACTTTCGGGCCCACCTTCAGGGCCGAGAATTCCAACACGCCGCGCCACCTGGCCGAATTCTGGATGGTCGAGCCGGAGATGGCTTTCGCCGACCTGAACGACAACATGGAGATCGCGGAAGCTTTCGTCAAGCACATCGTCAAGACCGTGCTTGAGAAGTGCCCGGACGAGATCGCTTTCTTCGACCAGCGCGTGCAGCCAGGCCTGAAAGCCCAGCTGGAAGAGATCCTTGGCCAGGAGTTCGAACGCTGCTCCTACACGAAGGCTCTGGAGATCTTGGGCAAAGCGGATCGCAAATGGGAATTTCCAATCAACTGGGGCGATGATCTGCAGACTGAGCACGAGCGCTACCTGACGGAAGAGTATTTCAAGAAGCCCGTCTTCGTCATCGACTGGCCCGCTTCCCTGAAGCCTTTCTACATGAAGGTAAACGAGGACGGCAAGACCGTCCGCGCCATGGACTGCCTGGTCCCCCGCTTCGGCGAGATCATCGGCGGCAGCCAGCGCGAGGAGAACCTTGAAGTCATGGACCGCCGCATAGACGAACTCGGCATGAAGAAAGAAGAGTACTGGTGGTACAGGGACCTTAGGCGCTTCGGCACCGTCCCCCACTCCGGCTTCGGACTTGGCTTCGAAAGGATCATCCTCTTCGTCACTGGCATCGCCAACATCAGGGACGTCATCCCCTTCCCCAGAACTCCCAAGAACGCCAATTTCTAAAATGAGCGAAGAAAAAAACATTGTCTGGCACAAGCAGAGCGTAGGAAGAGCGGAAAGGGAAACCAAGAACGGCCACAAAGGCTGCGTCCTCTGGTACACCGGCTTGTCAGGCAGCGGCAAATCGACAGTCGCCAACGCGGTTGAAAAGAGTCTTCTGAAGCTCGGCGCGCAAAGCTATCTTTTGGACGGCGACAACGTCCGGCACGGCTTGAACAGCGACCTCGGATTCACAAAGGAAGACCGTGAGGAGAACATCCGGAGGATCGGCGAAGTGGCGAAGCTCTTTGCGGATTCAGGCACGATCACAGGCGTGGCCTTTATCTCACCTTACAGATCCGACAGGCAAAAAGCCCGCGAGATAACCGAGAAGGCCGGACTGGATTTTTTTGAGATCTATGTCAAGTGCCCGCTTAGTGTCTGCGAAAAGCGTGACCCGAAGGGACTCTACAAAAAAGCCAGAAGCGGCGAAATAAAAAACTTCACCGGGCTCGACGCTCCCTACGAGGAACCAATCGGTTGCGAACTGACGCTTGTCAGTTCCGAAGCCTCGCCTGAAGAGCTGGCGGAAAAAGTTATCGGACTGTTAAAGCAAAAACACATTTTGTTGTAAAATAAAGTTGAGGGCCCGCGCTACAAACCCCCGGGCCCGTAATAAAAAGATGCTTAAGAATTTTAATCTTTTAGTTTTGGCAATGCTTCTTGTTTTCTCGCTTGACGGCTGCAAGAAAGAAAAGAAGGAAACGGAAAAAGCCGTCAGCGAAGTTAAAGAAACGAAAGACATGGGCGCGAGGGCGCCGCGCAAAAAGATCAAAGACACGCTCTCCGGCCTGGAGGAAGAAGACCGCGCCGCCGCCCTGAAGCTTCTCAGAGAAGAACACCGCGAGCTGCAGAGCAAGAAAGAGGAAGAAGAGAACGTCGAGATGACTCCCGGTTTCTTCCCTGTCTCTGACGGAGCCAAGCAGCTCATCGACGAAGCCAATCTCCTGCTGCGCCAGGGCGCCGATTCCGACAGCAAGATAGAGGCCTTGGAAAACCTGATCGGCATAGACCATCCCGACATTCTCCCGACTATCGAACTGGCCCTGGACGACGAAGACCCTGTGGTCAGGGAAGTGGCCCTGGACGCCATCATGAACATCAACAGCGAGGAAGTCGTCCCCATAGTCGTGAAAGCGCTTGACGACCCCGAACCGGATCTCAGGCTCGTCTCCCTCGACGCGCTGATGGATGTGAAAAGCCCAAGCATCAACGACGCCCTGCAGAAAGCCATGAAAGACGAAAGCGAGGAAGTCAGGGAGGGCGTCATGGACCTGCTCTTCATCTCCGAAAACCCCGCGGCGCTCCCCACCATCAAGACGGCCTTTTCAGATTCCAGCCCGGCCATAAGGGAAGGCGCCCTGATGTGCATCGAGGACATCAGGGACAAGGGCGCCGTTGACATACTCATCTACGACGGCATGCTTTCCAACTACGAAGACGTAAGGGAAGCGAGCAAAGAAGCGCTCGAGTTCATCACCGACGAGGAGTTCGAAACTTACGACGAAGCCAAAGCCTGGTGGAACAAGAACCGCGATTCTTTTGAATTCGATTTTTAATTAATGAAGATCTCCATAAGCTATCCTCCCCTGCCTTGCGAACAGGGCGTTCCGCTCCTCGGGCAGAACCGCCAGTTCCAGTACTTCCACAAACCGACCTACATCTACCCGATGGTGCCGGCTTACGCCGCGAGTTTGCTGAAAGAAAAAGGCTACGAAGCGTATTGGCAGGACGGCATCGCGGAGAAAAAATCTTATGAGGAATGGGAGAAAGAATTGCTCTCCGTTTCGCCGGACATCGTCGTCTTCGAGAGCAAATGTCCCGTCATAGAGAAGCACTGGAAACTTATCGACGCCCTTAAGGAAAAACTTCCTGAAACGATCTTCGTCCTGGTCGGCGACCATGTCACGGCAAAACCGTTGGAGTCTTTCGAAAATTCCAAGGTCGATGTTGTCATAACGGGCGGCGACTACGATTTCCTGCTCCTCGATCTCGCCGATCATTTGTCAAAAGGGGCTCCCCTTCCTCCTGGTTTTTATGTCAGCGAAAAAGCCAAAAGCATAAAAACGGAAAACGCTGAGAAGATCGGCGGAGTCTTCTTCACGGGCAAGCCTCTTCTGAACCACGACCTCGATTCGCTGCCTTTCATAGACAGGGACCTTACGAAATGGGAGCTGTACGCCTATGAAAACGGCAACTTCAAATACACGCCGGGAACTTACACCTACAGCGGACGCGACTGCTGGTGGGGAAAGTGCACCTTCTGCGTCTGGGACAATACGCTTAATCCCTGCGGGAGCTACCGCAGCTTCTCTCCTGAAAGACTTTTCGCCGAAGTTAAGCACATCATAGACAATTATCACGTCAAAGAGATCTTCGACGACGCCGGCAGCATGTTCGCCGGAGAAAAAATGAAGAAGTTCTGCCGGCTTTTGATCGAGAGCGGCTACAACAAAAAAGCGGTCTTCGGCTGCAACATGCGCTTCGACGGCCTGGACAAGGAAGGCTATGAACTGATGAAGCAGGCCAACTTCCGCTTCGTCCTTTTCGGCTTGGAATCCGGCAATCAAAAAACGCTGGACCGCATAAACAAAGGCATCACTCTCGAGCAGATCGAAAAGGGAGCCAGGCTCTGCAAGGAAGCGGGGCTGCAGCCGCACGTCACACTGATGTTAGGCTATCCCTGGGAAACCATGGAAGACGCCGAAAAAACCGTCGCTTTCGCCAAACGCCTTTTCAAGCTCGGATACATAGACACCCTGCAGGCGACCGTCTGCATCCCGTACCCCGGCACGCCCCTTCACAAGGAGTGCGAGGAGAACGGCTGGCTGCTGACGAAAAATTATTCCGACTACGACATGCGCGGAATGGTCATGAAGTCCCCCATCAGCGAAGAAGACCTCATGAAACTCACGCGCCAGATATACCGCTCTTTCCTCAGCCCCGCCTTCATCTGGCGCAAGATCACCCAGATCAGGACCTTTGACGACATTAAGTTTTTAATGACCGCAGGGCTGCGCGTCATAGGTCACCTGACCGATTTCAGCGGCAAGGCTTGATAACCTTGCCATTATTTTAAAAAAGCGGTAAAATACTTTTTGTGAGAAGAGCGCTTTTAAGTTCGTTAGTCCTGCTGGGACTTTTCGCTTTCAGCGCGCGCTGTGAGCTGCCCGACGGACTTTTCCCCGCCGATTGGATCGAGACCAAAGGCGGACACATCAGGACTGGCGTCACCCAATCAGGAGCCAGCCTCGTTGAACTTGACTGCGTCCTGGAGCTTACCGAGCTGAACCATTCCAAAAGGCGCCTGATGGGCTTCGACGGCAGCGGTCCGAAAAACTATTTCGGCGTCAACACCACGAACCATTTCGACATTTGGCACGCTTCTAAGATCGAGGCGGAAGCCAACGTGAAATACCGTCTGTATCTCACCCAGACCAAAACCACCACCACTCTCTACATTTACGATCACGACAGCGGTGAGCTTCTCGAAACACTGTCCGGCAACTCCAAAGGCATCAACAGTTCGGAATGCCACGTCTTCACGATAAACGGCAATAGCAACTACCTCTGCTACGGGATCCGGGTCTATAACTTCAAGGTCTCGATAGACGGCGACCTTAAAAGAGACCTGACGCCTGTTTACGACACGGTACAGGGCAAAGCCGCAATGTACGACTCAGTCAGCCAGACGGCTTTCTACGCCTACGGCACCGGCAAACTCGCCTGCAACGCCTTCAAGTTCCAGTACGGCTCCGGCGACACAGCTGTTTTCTGCGACGAGGGCTGCCTGTATCTTCCCTCCCACGTAAGCTACTCCGACATGAACGGACTGGTGTTCCCGGAGGGCACGTCTCTTTCCGGCACGCTGGAAGGAAGATCATTGACGGTGGGGACCGACGAGCTCGATCTGCACGAGATCTTCGGGGAAATGCAGCCCGGCGTCAAATATGATCTCAAGGTGGACTACGAATTCGGTTTCAGGACCAACTTCTTCATCGCCAAATCGGCCAACATAGCGGCCCTTTACGTCACCCTCGACGACCATGACGTCGCCTATCTCAACAAAAGCAAAAAAAACGAATGCACGGGCGCCGCTTTGAAGATCAAAGCCGACGGAACAAGTTCCGGACTTCTGCAGATAAAGAAGATCGCAGGCCGCGGCAACGCTACCTGGACCTATTCCGGCGACAAGAAGCCCTACAAGATAAACCTCAACGAGAAATACGCGCTGATCGACGGCTGCGCCAAGAACAAAAAATTCGCGCTTCTCTCCCTTAATCTTCAGGACAACAAAGACCGCAGCGGTCTGAAAGAATACGTGGCCAAAGAACTGGCGGAATCCCTCGGAATGGGCTTTGTCCCCGGCATAGAATTCGTTGACCTTTACATCAACGGATCCTACCGCGGCTTCTACCTCATGAAGGAAAGAGTGACCCTGGATCCGAGCAGGATAAACATCAACGAGCCCAAGTACGTCTATGAGGACGAGCTCTCGACCACCAGGGTCGTGCAGAAAAACGGCATCAAAGGCGTCAACGGAGCAACGGGCGATCCTGACGACGGGGAACCGTTCGGCTCCGCCTGGAACATTCCCAACGCCACCGTGACCGTCAATTCCGAAGACGACAGCGCGGATCCGGCCTTGGCCGCAGGCATTCAGGCTTACCAGTACGCCACCGATTCCCAGCTCAAGGGAGGCAAGGAAGGCGGCGTGGTTCTTGAAATGAACGTCCAGTACGGCTCATACGCTGCGGACGAACACATTCTTTTCGTCACCCGCCGCGGCCAGATCTTCACTATGAAAGCTCCGGAATCCGCCACCCAAGCCCAGGTGCAGAAGGCCGCGATCTATATACAGGAATTCGAGGACGCGCTCTTTGATGAGCAGGGCTTCAACGCTCTTGGCAGACACTATTCCGAATATATCGACGTCGAATCGATGGCCAGGCACGTCATCCTGGACGGGTTCATGATGAACAGCGACTTCTGCCTTCTCTCCACTTTCTTCTTCATAGACGCTGATCCGGCCACGGGAGAATACGTCGGCAAACTTATAGCCGAACCGCCCTGGGACTATGATTTTTCCCGCATTAACACCGGAAGGCTCTACGCCAAAAGCACCTTTGAAAACCATTACGTTCCACCCTTCCTTCTTAAAGCTGACTTCACGAAAGCGATGTATGAATTGAATTCCGGAAGCGGTTTTCAATCGACTTTGACAGAGCTTATTGGAACGAAAATGGCCGCTCTTAGCGACCTTTTGAGGCCGGCGCATGAGCTCAACTATCTGCGCTGGGGCAGCGATTCCTTATCTGACGTTACGACAATAAGAGCCAACGTCGCCTCGAGGAAGACCAATTGGAACAACATCTGGAACGATAGCAGCAAACTGTTTGGCGCCTGGATCGCGCCGAGAAGAAGCGCGGGCTCGGTGACGGTCGAAATTTACGGTACGCCCTCCTCCATACAATGGTACAAGCTTGACACGGAAACTTCCGAGCTCGTTGAACTGGAAGGCGAAACGGGAACGTATGTTGACCTCAAAGCGTACGGCAGCGGGGATTATGTCTGCGGCGTCAGAGGCAAGAGCCTGGAACCGAACGTTTCCGGCACGACCTCCACGATCTACACTTCGCCCTACAACTACGCCCTGCCGGAGCCCGCATTGATTGCGCTGCTTCTCGCTCTGGGCGCGCTCTTAAGAAGAAGAGCTTAACTCTTCCAATCGACCAGAATGTAGGAATAAGGCTCCAGCTCGCACTCGAAGGCCGCCTTTCCTATCGTGATGTTTTCGGCGACCGGAACGGGATGGATGTTCAGAACGAAGGCCTTGCCGTTAGCTTTCGGTATCACTCTCAGAAGATCCTGGCCTTCCACCGTGGGCGTTTTGCCGAGTTTGGCGATCAGCTTCTTTATAAGAACTGATTGGCTCTTGAAATGATTGGCGAACATCACCGGGAAGATCTGGGCCGTGCCAGTCCCCTTCTTTACGGAAACGATGGCGGGACGGCCGGCTTCGGTGCGGCCCAAGGTCTCGCCTTTCTTGTCGATGTCGATGTTCTGGATCGTCTTGCCCAGATAATATTCCTGGCCTTCGTAGAGGACCTTTTCCTGGTCCACGCTCTTTTTGGGGAAGGTCCCGCCGAGAACGCCGAGTTCGTCAGCCAGGACATGGCAGTAATGGTCCGTCTCGTCCTTGGTCGGCAGCGAGCCTATCAGCAGCAAGTTTCCGCCGGCTTCCACATAACCGGCCAGCTTCTCCTGAACTTTTCTCGCCATCCAACGGTCGTTAACGATAACAAGGACGGGGTGCTTCAAAAGCGCTTCCAAAGTCTCGTTTTCAAAATCTACGAGTTTGGGCAGGAAGCCCTGAGACCTCAGAGCGTAGTAAACTTCCGTGGTAGCCGGTCCGACCGGCTTGATGCTGACGACAGGCTCCCGCTTCAAACCGAAAGCGATGTCGTAGGCGGAATCCGCGCGGAAGTCCTCGGCGTGCTCCTTGATCTCGGAGAAGGAACGCTGGATCGCGTCGAAGGACGGTTTTTTTACGCCGTTCTGATCAACGGGCGCCTGCCAGTTATGGTCGGTGCCGTAGAAACCCAGGCCCTGCCGGTTGCTTCCGGAGCCCCAGAGATACATGTTGAGGCCCTTGTAGCCGCCGGCGGCCGCCCAGATGTTCCAGATGAAAAGTTCGGGAGCGTAAACTCTGGGGAAGTCGAACCAGTAGCCGCTCTCCTGCTCTATGACCCAGGGCGTGCTGCAAAGGATGCTCTTGAGATACTCGGCGCCGTATTCGCAGAAATAAGTGCCGTTGGTGAGATTCAGATTGCCGCTCATGGAGTAGTAGCAGTCCACTCCGATATTGAGCCAGGGATTCAGCTCCTTGTTTTTGATGTGCAGCGACAGGGCGCGCGGACAGTAGGCGTTGTGAGTGAAGGGAGTCGTTATGCCGCAATTTACAAGCATGTCCCTCAGTTTCTGGAAATACTTCGGGTAATAGCAGCCGTAATAGTATTCGCGCCTCTCGATCTCGTAAAGAGTCTTGTTCGCCTGCTCGAGCATATAGGGAGGGATCCTGGAGAAGTCGCCGAAGCTGCAGCCGTAGGCGTTGTTGATTTTTTCCAGCGTCCCGTATTTTTCCCTAAGGTACGTCGGCCAGATGCCGTCTTTCTTTTCGAGGCCGAGGTTCACGGGATTCTCGTCGTCGAAATCGTCGCCGGGAATCTCGTTGCAAAGCTGCGTCATGACGACGAAGCCGTCCGGAGCCTGGTAAGGCTTGATGACTTCCGATACGGCAGCAAACCATTTCTCAACGGCGGCGAGGAAATCGCCGTTCATGTGCGCAACGGCGTTGACGGCGGAACTGGGAATGTACTCCCCGTCCTCATAGCGCATGACCATGCTCTGGGGATTTTTCTTGGTGAACCACCTCGGGATGCCGAGGTCCGTTGCTTCGGCGTAAATATACGGTCCGGGACGCCAGTAGCAAAGGAGGCCGCTCTTCTTGACCAGTTCGAGGAAGCCTACGAGGTCGTTGCAGGGATGATACAGCCCGGTGAAGTCGAAACGCCCCTCCTCCGGCTCGTGCACGAGCCAGGGAGTGTAGAAGGAAACGGCGTTGCAGCCGGCTTCTTTCACGCTATTCAAAACTTTTTCCCAGCTTTCCCTGGGAGTCCTGAAATAATGGACTTCCGCAGAGGTCAGGAAAATCTCCTTCCCGTCCAGGAAAAAAGAGCCTTTTTCAATCTTTAATTCCGCCATAAACTTGCTTTATTTTGATTTATCAGTCAGGTATCTTATTATCTTACCAAAAAGGTACGCTCCGAGGACATTGTTTCGGAAACCCAAAGCCTGCCTTCCCCTGCCGCCGGAGAGTTTCAGAGTCGTGGCGATAACAGTCCCCTTGCCGAAGGAATATTCCGCCAGGTAATCCGTGATCCTCCAGTTTCTGGCGTCGCAGCGCCTCAACAAGGGGCGTTTCAGGGCAAAGCCGATATCTGATGCCTTCCCGCTGTCAAGGGCCCTTTCCGGGGCGACTGAGAAGTATCTGAGATCCTCCGTGAAATTGGAGCGCTTAAGTCCGGCGAGAACAGGATGAGGACAGATCACGGGGAAGCTCTCGCGCCAGAAGGAGACCTCCTCGGTTGGAAAGGAGGGATCGCTCCCCTGCATAAGGAAAACGTTTCCTCCCTCGAAGAGGAATTTCCTAACGTATTCGTCAAGCTGGTCCGTGACGATGACCTTCGCGCCTTCCTTTACGCCGCTCATTCCCCGGAAAGCTCCGGTGTGGTCGCGCAAAATGAAGCGCTCTTCGCTTTCCCCTGCCTTGGGATAGAGAAAGATCGGCCAAAAATTGCTGTAAGTTCCGACACTGGCTGACAATTTAAAGTTAGCAGGACGGGACGTTTCCGGAAGCGTCGCGTTGAAATAGCAGACTTCTTTTATTTCGCCTTTCCCGATTTTCGGCAGAAGCCGTTCCTCCCAGGCGAGAAGTTTGCCGGAATCATCCCGCAGTTCAAGCCGCAAAGCCTCCCCTTTCAGGTCGCATTCGGAATAATTGGAAAGCAGTATATGCAGATCATACGCCGACCCGCTCCAAAAACTGTAGCGGTCCTTCGGGCAGACGCGGTCGCCGCAGATCCAAGTCCTCCTCAGATCCCAGGCCGGCAAAAGCACGACGTCGCTGTTGAAGCGCCGGAACTCTTCGGCGGAAAATTTCGCGTTGCCAAGGTCGTCGAAGAGTCCGCTGGTCGCGATCGGCACATCCCTTATCGCCGTAATGTCGTAGCCGGCTATCTCGCCGTATCCTCTCGTCTCCTCTATGGTGACCTTGCGGTGCGTCAGGGCGTGATCGCAGGAGATCTCACTCAACTTTTCGAAATCTTTCCTGATCCTAGTCCCCTTGATCTTTTCCTCGAACGCGTCAAGATAGAAATCCGGCTTAAGTTTCTTTATGGGATTTGTCCTTATGTCCCCGCTCTCCCACCAGAGCGAAGGAACCTTCTTTGCTTCCCTGACTTTCTTGAGATCCCGCAAGGTGTCGCTGTCGCAGAATTCCCCGTAGAGCCAGGGCTTGCCGGCGCGGTAAGAAGGCGTGAAACGATCCATGAGGTCCTCCATGTTGTGGAGTTCCCCGTAGAAATGATAGTCGTAGAAATCGCCGTAGGAGACTTTCAGGCCGCCGTAGCACTCGCCGGACCCGGAATTGTCCTTGACCGGAACGCCCAGCTTCTTTTTCAGCTTGAGGTATGTTTCCTTAAGAATGTCCGCTTTAACGACCGTATTCATCTCGCAGCCCAACGTGACAATTGCCACGCAGGGATGCCCCAGAAGCTCTTCGCCGATAGCGTCGTATTCCCTTCTTATCCGCTCTTCCAGTTGAGGAGCCGCTTCGGGAAGCCACAAGGGAAGCTCTATCCAGCAGAGCAAACCCTCTTCGTCGCAAATGTCGAGATATTTCTTCCGCGGGATGTAAAGGCAGTGCTTCACGGCGTTGAAGCCCATTTTCTTGAGAGCCTTTATCTCCGCGCGGATCGTTTCCTCGTCGGGATTCGGCGCGATCAGTTCGTCGTAGAAGCCCCAGTGCAGTATGCCGCGCCAATACAACGGTTCGCCGTTAAGGAGCAGCAGGTTGTCCTTGCAGCAGATCTCCCGGCGCGACCAAAAAACTTTGCCGCCGATTTTGTCTTTGGCGCCCTTCAGTTTGAAACTGACCTCGTAACGCTTGGGATCATTGGGAGACCATTTTCCTATCCTGCCGCTCAAGGGCACGACAATTTCCCTCGTGCCTTTTTTCAGCTCCCACTTTCCCCTTATTTCCCTAAGTCCTTTTATCCTGCCTTCAAGGTAATAAACGCCGTCCTTTTTAATTTCCAGCTCGAGCTTAAGCGAACAGTTGTCGGCGTAGCAGCGTCTGAGGAGCGCTTCGTCATAGCCTTCTATGGTTATGTCGTCCCAGATGCCGCCGAAGGTGCAGCAAACGTCCGGCACGAACCCGGAGAGCACTTTTCTCAATGGGTAGGGATCGGTCTCGTAATATCCCGGCTTGGCAATTTTGAAAACAAGTTCGTTCTCCCCTTCTGAGAGGAAGCGCGTGACGTCGAAAGAGAATTCATCCCACATTCCCTCGTGGGCGCCGACTCTTTTTCCGTTCAATGATATTTCGCAACAGTAGCTGACGGCCCTGCAGCGCAGAAGATAAAACTTGAAGCGCTTTTTGAAGGAAAAAGTTTTCCTCAGCGTAAAGAAGCCGCCGAAATCCTTCCTTGACGTGAACCTTTCGACGGCGCAGGGAACCTCTACGGCGAAAGTTTCGCCGTCCAATTCGGCCTGCCAGGGGCCGCAAAGATCCGTGATGTTATCTGTGAAAGTCATTCGCGTTCAGAATTTCTCATCACTTCCGCGGCCTCGCTCAGGTACTCCTCTATGAGTTCCTCGTCGAAGCCTTTTCTCACTAGATAAGCCGCCAGGGATGAAAGCGTGGACGGTTTCAGAGCCTTTCCTTTTTTCAAAAGATATTCCCTGGCCGCGGCTCTAAGCGCCTCGCGGTCGCTACCGGAGATCTTGATGAGACCAAGTTCGGAAAGGCGCGAGGCTGCGGCGCGGCTCTCCTCGGGGGAGTAGCCGCGGCGCATCAGCCTTTCTGCCATTTCCTTCTCGGAATAGTCGCGCACGGCCAGGAGCTCGGCTCCCAGCCGGACGGCGTCCTTAACTGGACTCATTTTTCCTTTTTGCTTTCCTTGGTTTCTTCCTTCTCGGGAAGCTCGCCCTTCAGAAGTCCGTATTTCTCCCTGATCATTCCTTCCACCTTCTTGGCGAATTCCGGATCGTTCTTAAGGTATTCCTTGCAGGCGTCGCGTCCCTGGGCCAGGCGCTGGTCTCCGAAAGAGAACCAGGCGCCGCGCTTCTGGATGATGTCCATGGCCGTCGCAACATCCACCAGCGTTCCTTCGTAGGAGATGCCTTCGTCGTACATGATGTCGAACTCCGCTTCCTGGAAAGGCGCCGCCACTTTGTTTTTGACGACTTTCACTTTGGCTCTGATGCCGTTGGAGTTGCCTTCATTGTCCTTCAGTGTGCTCATCCTGCGGATGTCGAGGCGGCAGGAGGAATAGAACTTCAGGGCGCGTCCGCCGGTCGTCGTTTCGGGGTTGCCGAACATCACGCCGATCTTTTCCCTGATCTGGTTGATGAAGATGCAGGCGCAGCGGGAGCGGCCGATTATGGAGGTGAGTTTCCTCAAAGCCTGCGACATCAACCTCGCCTGGAGGCCGACGAAAGAGTCGCCGATCTCGCCCTGGATCTCAGCCTTGGGGACCAAAGCGGCTACGGAGTCGATGACGACGACGTCCACGGCGTTTGATCTGACCAGAGTTTCAGCGATGGAGAGCGCGTCTTCGCCGCAGTCCGGCTGGGAAATAAGGAGGCTGTCCAGATCGACGCCTATTCTCCTGGCGTAACCGGGATCGACCGCGTGCTCGGCGTCGATGTAGGCCGCCGTGCCGCCCATCTTCTGGGCGTTGGCCACCACGCTCAGGGCCAGGGTGGTCTTGCCGCTGGATTCAGGGCCGTACACTTCGGTTATCCTGCTTCTCGGAATGCCGCCCACGCCCAGAGCCAGGTCCAGCGTCAGGGCGCCCGTCGGGATGACGGGGATGTTGGCCACATGGTTTTCACCTAGGCGCATGATCGACCCCTGGCCGAACTGCTTCTCGATCTGTCCGATGGCAGCTTCCAAGGCCTTCAGTTTTTCGTTTTTTTCAGCTGTTGCCATAATTTATCTCCTGATGTTTTTTAAATTATCTCTTCCCAGATCATGGAGAGCGCCTCCATGATGGTCAAGTGCCTGATGTGTTCCCTGCTCCCTTTGAAAAGAAAGCGTTTGGTCTTCGTCTTGTAAGACAGGGCGATCGCGATCCAGACAGTTCCCACCGGGGTGTCCGATCCGTCTCCCTCCGGGCCGGCTATGCCGCTTACGGCGACAGCCATGTCCGTTTTGAAAATTCTCCTGGCGCCTTCGGCCATGGCGGCCACGCACTCTTCGCTCACCGCGCCCTTCTCGCGAAGGATCTCTTCGCTCACTCCCAGCAGGTCCCTTTTGATCTCGTTCTGGTAAGCGACAGCCGAGCCCTTGAACCAGGAGGAGCTGCCCGGCACGGAAACGAAGCAGGCGGAAAGCCCGCCGCCGGTGCAGGACTCGGCGGTGCTGATCGTCACGCCCCTGAACTTCATGGCCTCGCCTATTTTCGCGGCCTGTTCCGTTTCACGCGGCCCGTAGATCATCATTCCCCTGCCTCGCTTAGGACGTTTGTCACGGCCGGCTGCCAAGAATCAAGCGCGACAGCCACGCCCAGTTCCCTGTCGTCCGAGAAACCGTAATGCCGCGGCATCCATTGCCTGGAAGCTATCAGTTCCACCAGATTGCTCTTTCTCAAGGGAATATCGTCCGGTATGTCGTATTCAAAAGAGCGCCACAATTTGTCGCCCAGGACGACAGTGTCCAGATAGTACCCGTTTATGTAGATCGCAGCGGACAAGGGATAGTAGCGCAAAAACGGATTGCCGGCCCTGAGTTTCAGTTTGAAGTCGGAACGTTTTCCCAGGTACTCGAAATGCGCCTCCGCTTTCGTCCAGGAAAACACCGTGCCCCTGGGATCCGTCTCTTTGCTGTAAAAACCGCTCTCCGATTCTTTTTCCTTGTGCCAGCGTATATTGCTCATGGCCACGCCCAAAGTTCTCTCGTCTCCCGGAACGCCGTAGTCGCAGGGGCGCCAGGTCTTCTCGCAGGAGAGCCTGAAAGATACGCACTGATCGGCCACGGCGTCGAAAGGCAGGGCGTAGCCCACGGGCACATTAACCTTGCAGGCCTCGCCCGGAACGGAAAGCGTAACGTTCGTCAAGGCTTCTCCGTTGACGAAGACCGTAACATTCTGGGGATTCTCGCTGAGTTTCGGGAAATTGCTGATCAGTTCGAACGAAGCGTAGTTGTTCATCTTTTTGACGCACAAGATTCCGTTCTTGCCGCACCATCTCCAGGGCTTGGACTGCGCGTGCCAGTTCTCCCAACTGTAAAAGCCCTCTTCACCGAGGGCGCCTATCGAAGCCCTTCTCCTCTCGCTGTTGAGATCCGTCGCGTTCAGATGAGCGTAGCACGCGAAAGAGACGCCTGAAAACAGGAGGACTCCTATGAAGGCCATGGCCCTCGCCTCATGGTGAAGCGGAATGAGGAAGCGCGACTTCGCGCCGAGGTAAGCCAGCGACAAGCCGAGGAAAACATGCCAGGAAACGTTCACTTCCATGACCTCCTGGTGCACGCCCAAAAACAGCAGCGCCGCAAAGACCAATAAAGGCGAAAAGACTGTCCACAGCCTGACAAGTTCGTCTTCGTCCCCCCTGAGCTTTATCCACGCCGCGGCGAAGGCAAGTAAAACGCCTCCCATGAAGAGGCCCAGCCCCAGCATTCCGAAGAGACCGCTCTCCGCTTTGACCTGCAGATAGAAATTGCAGGCGTTGTCGGGAGCCCTCAAATTTTCCTCTTCGTACTTGGCGAAATTGGGCAGCTCCACCACAAAGCTTCCTATGCCGACGCCGGAAGGCCAGGTCCTGTCCGCCGTCAGCTGCGCGAATCTCGGGTACAGCTGGCGCCGGCTGTCATTGAAGATCCTAAGGATGCTGCCGGAATTTCTGATGCTGCGGATGTCTTTTTTCAGCCTTCTCTGAAGAGCCGGGCTCTTGGTTGTCCCGGTCAATATCTTGTCCGCCTTCTTCACGAGATACATGCTGTACATTCCAGCGCCGCTGGCCAGAATAACAAGCGCAAGCGCGACGATGCCGAGCCTGACAAGAGGCCTTGCTCTCAGGATCTTTCTGGTGTTGATGAAAAAGCCGAGCGTGAAAAGGAAAAGGGCGGCGACGATTGCCAGGAAGCCGCTGCGGGACCCGGAATAATTTATGCCCAGCGCGCAAAACGCCAGCCAGACAACAACAATGGCAGGCTTGAAGTATCCCTGTTCTTTTTTCCAGGAAGAAAGGAAGGCCAAGCCGAAACTGAAAGCGAGTCCGAGGACGACTCCCAGCGCGTTGGGATCCTGGCAGGTCCCGTTAACTCTGCCCATCCTCACCCAGTAAAACGAGCGGTTGGCGCAGAACTCAATGGAAACGTGGCGCTGTATAAACGCGGCTATGATGGCCAAAGTGCAGCCTGCGGCGAAAAACACCCACATCCGATAGCAGAGCTTCATGATGTCCCGACCGGCCCTCTCCTCGCGGTTAGCCATGCGGAACGCGAAGGGAACGAGCGATATGCCGGCTATTAGCTGCGTGGCGTTGAACGTTATGTAAACGAGCGATTTCGAGCGGGTCCATTCCTTGTCGTTCACGATCTGGGAAAAGAAAGAGTGATCGCTGAAGACCCACTCCGGCGCGTAGCGGCTGACGCTGGCATATGTCCCTATGAGAATGACGAGAAGCCAAAGCAGCCATCCGGTCAGCCCTGGGAAAGGCTCGTAACTCTCCCCGACGAACATCTCGTGGAAAGCAAGGCCGGACAAAACGGAGAGAAGAACGAAAACATGCATCGGGTGAACGCTTCCGCCCGTGCCGATGAGAGGAACAGCCATGAGCCAGGGAGCGGTGAAAAGCAAAAAGCCGAAAGCCCATTTGGGACGCCACAATGCAAAGGCGAACCCCAAAAGCGCCAGAAACACAAGCGGCGGCCAGACCAGGCTGTTGCCGGGGGCGAAACGGCTGTAAAGCGCCGCATCCCACCCCAAAAAGAGCGAGCCGAGCAGCGCGAAGCAAACTTTACACACCAAAGTACCCATAATATAAGGATTATACCATATTAGCGCCCTTCTATCCTTGCCTCCATCTTGCCAAGGATCTTTCTGATGCGGCGCATTACGGTCGTGGGGTGAACTCCCCTTTTTTCGGCCAGTTCGTCGAAGGTAAGCCTCTTGAAGTAATAATCTTCCAAAAGCTTTTTCTCGTCGCCTTTCAGTTCCGCCCTGGCCTTTCCCAAAAGCGCATATGTCTCCTCTTGCTCCGCCAGGCAGGAGGCGGAAGGCGCCAAAGCGTGCTCCTCATAGATCAGCATCGAGTTCCGCCTTTTCGCCTTATGCAGATACGTGCTCACTATGTTGGAGAACCGTCTTCTGACCAGTTCCTCCAAAGGCCTTTCCCCTTTGTAGCGCTTCAGGTCTTTTTTTAGAAGGCTGAAAACAAGATCCGAGTAAAAGTCCTCGAAGTGTTTGTGGCAGCGGTAGCGCTTCGCAATTACGTAACAAGGGCTGCGGAATTCCGCCAAAAATCTCCGCCAGGACAGCTCGTCCCCGGAAGCCAGTTTTTTCGCCTTCAGCAGTTCGTCGTTCATGGCACATGTGTCCACATTGCGCCATAAACGCCAATCATTTTATTTACTTTGCAAGCGGGATTCAAGCTTTTTCATAAAAACGCCGATTTTTGATGGCGCTTGTCTCTTAAAAAAAGCCGGGGGGCTTTTGCTATAATAAAAAAGTTAAACAAGAAACCTTTAAAGAGGGAGAAGAATATGGATATTTCCTTCGTCATTCCGGTCTTCAACGAAGAAGGCGACCTCAGGCAGCTTCACTCCGAAATTACGGAAGTAATGGGCAAAACAGGCCTGGACTATGAGATCTTTTTCATCAACGACGGCAGCAAAGACACCAGTTGGGAAATAATAAAAGACCTGGCTGATTCCGACGGCAGGGTCCACGGCGTATGCTTCCGGCGCAATTTCGGCAAATCGGAAGCCCTGGCCGCCGGCTTTAAGAGAGTTTCCGGCAAATACGTTTTCACGATGGACGCCGACCTTCAGGACGACCCGCATGAGATCCCGGCTTTTTTGGAAATGATGAAGCAGGGGTATGACCTCGTCTCCGGCTGGAAGCAGACGCGCCACGATCCTTTGGAAAAACGCCTGCCCTCCAAGCTGTTCAACGCGACTGTCTCCTACATGACGGGCGTCAAGCTCCACGACTTCAACTGCGGCTTCAAATGCTACACCAAAGAGTGCACCGAGGAGATCGACTGCTACGGCGAGCGCCACCGCTTCATGCCGGCTTTGGCCAACGAGAGAGGCTTCAAAGTCGGAGAGCTCGTCGTCAACCACCGCGCCAGGATCCACGGCAAATCAAAGTTTGGCCTAGAGCGCTACATGAGAGGATTTATGGATCTTCTGACCGTGACCTTCCTCGCCACATACACCCGCCGTCCCGCCCACCTGTTGGGCGGTCTCGGCGTGCTTTCACTTTTCCTCGGCTTTTTAGTTATGGCCGTCAGCGTCGCCTTCCGTTTCCGCTTCAACTATCTTTCCGCGCTCACAGGCCTGGCGCTCTTCATCCTTGGCGGCCAGGCGATCATACTGGGCCTCGTTTCCGAGCTGATCGTGGCGCGTTCCCGCACGCCCCAGAAGACCATCCATTCCGTAAGGGAGGAATTCTAATCTAGCTATGACGACTTTCCTGATTGGTCTCGGAATACTTCTTGTAGGCGGCTATCTTTACGGCCGTTTCATGGAAAGGTTTTTCGGCGCTGACGAAAGGCCGACTCCCGCGGTAATAAAAAACGACGGGGCGGAATATGTTCCCATGCCGACCTGGAAATGCGCGCTCGTTCACCTGCTCAACATTGCGGGCACCGGCCCGGTATTGGGCCCCATCCAGGGGATCCTCTTCGGGCCTGTCGTTTTCATAACCATTCCTTTGGGATGCGTGCTGGCGGGAGCGGTCCACGATTTCATGATCGGCATGATCTCAATTAGGGACGACGGCGCCCAGATGCAGGATCTCGTGAGGAAATATCTTGGCAAACAGGTGGCCTGGCTCTTCAATGTCTTCATCTGCGTCATGGCGCTGCTTGTGGTAGTGACGTTCACTTATTCGCCCGGCGACATCGTCGTGAAAAGCTTTCTGAACCAGGCGCCTTTGGTCACCAATCCCTGGACCTGGGCCGCCTACGCCGTGGTCTTCGTCTATTACCTTTTGGCGACCTACATGCCGATCGACAAACTGATCGGCAGAGTTTATCCTGTCATCGGAAGCCTTTTCATTATCTCCGCGGTCCTGATCTTCGTTCTGATCTTTTCCAAACAGCTTCCTCTCCAGAACCTCACCCTTGAGAATTGGCGCGGCCTTAAGCCCAACATGATCCCCCTCTTTTTCGTGACGGTGGCCTGCGGCATAGCCAGCGGTTTCCATTCGACGCAGGCGACTTTGATCGCCCGCTCCCTAAAAAATGAAAAGAGCGGACGCAAGGTCTTCTTCAACATGATGCTGATGGAGGGCTTCATCGCCATGATCTGGGCGGCCGTCACCATGGGCGTCATGGGAAAATACGGGCTCGCTTCAGCCGGCAACGCCAACGCCTCGCTCGTAGAGATCATTGAGACGCTTTTGGGCAGCAAGTTCGGCGTCATAGTCATGGCGGGCTTCATCGTCCTCCCCATAACCACGGGCGGCACGACGATGAGGATCTTGCGCATCATGCTCTGCGAGCTCCTTAAGGTCGGTTCCAGCAAAGTTGGCAAGACGCTTGTGGGCGTCGGCATGGTCGCCGCTTCCCTGACATTGCTTTTCATCGTGAAATTCCAGCCGGACGGCTTCTCCATCATCTGGCGCTATTTCGCCTGGAGCAACCAGATCCTGGTCGTCTTCACGCTGGCGGTCGCGACCAGCTGGTGCGTCAAGAACGACAAGAGCATACTCTTCACGGTCGTTCCCGGAGCTTTCTACCTTTACGTTGTCGCCAGCTTCATCTTGAACGCCAAGGTCGGATTCAACCTGAGTTGGGACATGAGCTACCTGATCTCGGGGCTTCTGAGCCTTGCTTTCATCGCCTTCTTCAGCTATAAAAAAATCCAAAATAAAAAATCGCTATGATCACATTCATAATCGGTCTTGCTATTTTAGGTCTCGGCGGCTTCGCCTACGGTCTTTTCGTTGAGCGTTTCTTCGGCATCAGCGATCGGCCGACCCCGGCCACTACGAAAGCCGACGGCGTGGACTTCGTTCCCATGTCAAGCTGGCGCAACGGGCTCATCCATCTTCTCAACATCGCCGGGACCGGCCCCATACTGGGCCCCATCCAGGGCATCCTCTTCGGGCCCCTGGCCTTTATCACCATTCCTCTCGGCTGCATCCTGGCGGGCGCCGTCCAGGACTACATGGTCGGCATGATCTCTATAAGGAACGACGGCGAACAGATACAGAGTCTCGTGAAGCGCTTCCTCGGAAAACACGTGGCCTTCTACTTCGGCATATTCGTCTTACTGGCGGTGCTGCTGTTCGGCGTGACCTGCGTCTACACTCCGGGCGACATCTTTGTTAAAGGCGTGCTCAAGCAGAGCACCGCCATGAGCAATCCCTGGCTGTGGGTCATATACGGTGTGATCTTCACGTATTACCTTATCGCCACGCTCCTGCCCATCGACAAGATCATCGGCAGAGTCTACCCCTACATCGGGGGCTTCTTCATCTTCACGGCGCTCCTGCTCTTTTTGTACATCTTTCTGAAGAGGCTGCCCCTGGAGGAACTCTCCCTGGCGAACTGGCGCGGCCTGAAGCCGAACTTCTTCCCCATCTTCTTCGTGACGGTCGCCTGCGGCATCGCGAGCGGCTTCCACTCCACTCAGTCCACCATCATCTCCCGCACCTTGACGCATGAAAGGGAAGGCCGCAAAATATTCTACAACATGATGCTCGTGGAAGGCTTCATCGCCATGATCTGGGCAGCCGTCACCATGGGCGTCATCAAGCTCTACGGCATCGACACCGCCGGAGGCGCCACGAACATGCTGGCTGAGATCATCGACGATGTTCTCAAGGTCTTCGACATCGACAACTCCTCTCCCCACGACGACCTTGTCTACGTTGTCGGCAAACTCTTCGCCAACGGCATCGACATAATCGTCATCCTAGGCGTCATCGTCCTGCCCATCACCAGCGGCGACACGGCGCTCAGGGGCTGCCGCCTGATGGCCGGCGAAATGCTTGGCGTTGACCAGAGCAAACCCAAAAACCGCCTGCTTTTGGGCGCCGCCATCTTCGCTCTGACCGCCGTTCTCCTTATCATCGCAAAATTCAGCAACAGCGGCTTCCAGCTTCTCTGGCGCTACTTCGCCTGGGCCAACCAGACGATCGTGGTCTTCTCCTTGGCTATGGCCACCGCCTGGTGCATTAAGGAGGGCAAGTCCATCTGGGTCACGGTGCTTCCGGGCGCATTCTATCTGGCCGTCACATCCTCATTCATCCTGAACGCAAAGATTGGCTTCAACCAGAACTGGCTGGTAGCTTACATAATCGCCGCTGTTCTCGCCTTCGCCTACATCATCTACTTCGTCAATTTGAAGAAAAAAGCCTCCCTTAAATGAACGCGAAGGAAAAAGTTCTAACCTTTCTAGAGAAGCACGGCGCGGTTATCGTCTTCACAGCCGCGGCGGCGCTCTTTCTGTTTCTCAGGCTAAGGCTCTTTTTCCGCTACGGTCTCACACAGGACGAAGTCCTCATCATCTCCCAGATAAGGACCTGGGATCCCGTCAAGATCTGGCACTACTACGGCTTCGGAGGCCAGGGCTTTTTCCTTCAGCACTACATCTTCTACGTCCTCACTCTCTGCGGGACGCTGGCAAGCGTGACATACCTGCGCTTCATATGCCTTGCCGAATCGTTTCTGGGTCTCATTTTCCTTTACAAGCTTGCTAAAAACAACTTCGGCGTCTTCGCGGCTTTCGGCGCGCTTCTGCTTTACGCCCTCAATCCTTTCCAGATCCTCTACACGCTCTACATCCGCTTCTACGCCCTCAACATGACGCTCGTTATAATCGAGCTCTATTTTTATTTCAGGGCGCTGGAGGACGAAAGGAACGCTTTCAGGAACCTGCTTTACGCTTTGCTGTTCGCCGCGCTCTCCTTCTTTTCTCACCAGTTCAGCATCTTTTTGCAGCCGGCCGTTCTTATTCACTTCATCATCTGGTGTGTCTGCCGCAAGCCCAACGCCGGAAACTTAAAGCTGTTCATAACGGGCGCCGCGCTTCTTGCCGTTTCCGTTTTCGCCGCGCTCTTCCTCTGGCATCCACTTTTGGAAAAAGCCGGGCTCGTCTTCTCCGCCAAGAACGCCTGGCTGCCGACAAACCTGGGGCTCTCCTCCCAGAGGCTCCAGCTCTTCTTCTGGAAAAACACCCTGCCGATCAAATGCTGCAGCCTGGTCTTCCTCTGGGTGAGCATAGGGCTTTCCGCGGCGGCAAGGCTGGCGCGCCGCCAGAAGCTCGACAAGGAGCTTTTCCTGGTCCTGGCGATAGTCGTCCCCTTCTTCTTCCTAAGCCACCTTCATTTTTCCCACTTTTTCGCGGAACGCTACCTCGCCTTCTGGTTCCCGGTGTGGTGCCTGGCCTGGTCCTGCTTTCTGGAATTCCCGGCATACGTTCTGGAAAACCTGAAAGCGCTGGAAAGCAAAAAGGTCCTGAGGAACGTCTGCCTCGGCGTCTTCATCCTTGTCTTCGTCTTTTCCCTTTACCGCTTTTCCGCGCTCAAAGGCCTGCGCTATCTGGAATACGGGAACAGGGAAGCGGTCGAGTATCTGGAAGAGATCGCGGCGAAGAAAGACCTTCCCCTTATCCTTATCACGGAGCCTGACGCCGCTTCCAGGAACAACATTCTGGGGCAATATTATTTTGACGTGAACGACAACGAAGGCGAATTCATAAGCGATCCCATGACGGTAATGCGCAGGGGCGCCGACTTCGAAACGATCAAGCCTTCCGCCGTCGCCTGGGTCCAGACGGCCAAACGGCTCGGCCGCCCGGAAGGGACGCTGCAAAAACAGATCGGCTTCCACGAGATCGTGACTGGCGGCGTCTTCACAAACTGGAGCGGCATAGCCAAAGCGACTGCCAAGGTCATCCCCTCCTCCGCGAATCTGCTCAAACCTCTGCCGAAAAACGGTTGCAACATGATCGACATAGGGACCAAGGAAGCCGACCCGTATCTTCTGACGGGCTTTTCCAACGACGAGTTCATCAGCGCCGACGAGAATTACGCCTGGTGCGTGGGAACGAACATAACGGTCCGTTTGCACAACATAAAAACGGACAGCATAGTCCTGGCGGCGCGCCTGAGAGCCATCAAAAAAATGCGGGCGGACTTCTCTCTGAACGGAGCAAAGATTGGAAGCGCCGAAATTCCATCCGACTTCACCAATCTTGTTTTCAAAGCCCAAAACATTCCTTTGAAAGAGAACGGCGCAAGTATTGTCCTGAAGATCGTAACGAGCGGCTCGATGGTCCCCGGCCAGGTCGCCAGGAACGTCTTCGAAAACCGCGACCTTTCGCTCTGCTTCGACAAGCTGACGCTTGCGAAAGCTACGCAAGACGAGGAGCTGGCCGCTTCCATATTCCTGGAAGATCCCCCCTCATCCATAAAATCCGGCGCCGTCTGGCAATTGAAAGCAAAAATAGCCAACATAGGAAACCACACCTGGAGCAATTCCGGCGACAAGCCTGTCCGGCTGGCGATCCGCTGGTACGACGAAAGCGGGGCTGAAGTAAAAGACGAGAGGATCTGGCTTGACCAAAGCGTTCCTAAGTGCGGCATCATAAAAGTCGCCTGCGAAACGAAAGCCCCGGAAAGCGGGGGCCGCTTCAGAGTCAAGATTGGACTCGTGTACGAAAACGTCCGTTTCTTCCCAGATGAATCAGCAAAAGATATCGTTGTGGAAGTGCAAAAAAAGTAAAATAGAAACAAATCAAAAGGAGAGATACATGGCTATACGCATTCCCTTCAACAAACCGTACATGACCGGCCGCGAGCTGGCTCTGATCGCCGACGCCCACGCGTCTTTGCACCTTTCCGGCGACGGAAAATACACCAAGCTCTGCAACGCCTGGCTTGCAGAACTGTCGGGCGCCAAAGCGGCGCTTCTGACACACTCCTGCACGGCCGCCCTGGAAATGTCCGCCCTGCTTTGCGACATCAAGCCCGGCGACGAGGTCATCGTCCCCTCCTTCACTTTCGTAACGACCGTCAGCTCTTTCGTAATGCGCGGAGCCGTGCCCGTCTTCATCGACATCAGGCCGGACACCCTCAACATGGACGAGACGAAGATCGAAGCGGCCATCACGGAAAAGACCAGGGCGATCGTGCCCGTCCACTATGCGGGCGTCGGCGCCGAAATAGACACCATCGTCGCCATCGCAAAAAAGCACAACCTTATGGTCGTGGAAGACAACGCCCAAGGCGTCATGAGCTCCTTCAAGGGAAAACCGCTTGGCTCCTTCGGGAACCTGGCCGCGGTCAGTTTCCACGAGACCAAGAATATCATTTCCGGCGAAGGCGGCGCCCTCTACGTCAACGACGAAGCTCTGATCGAGAAAGCCGAGATAATAAGAGAAAAAGGCACAAACCGCGCCCGTTTCTTCCGCGGGCAAGTTGACAAATACACCTGGGAAGACCTGGGATCCTCTTATCTTCCGAGCGAGATCCTGGCGGCCTTCCTCTGGGGCCAGATCAAGGAAGCCTACGAGATCACCGAAAGACGTTTGAAGATCTGGCAGACTTACCATGAGGCGTTCGCCGACCTCGAAAAAGAAGGTCTGATAAGAAGGCCGATCGTTCCGGAATACTGCAAGCACAACGCGCATATGTATTACCTGCTCTTCAATTCGCTGGAAGAAAGAACGGATTTCATCGCGAAGATGAGGGAAGCAGGGATCAACTGCGTCTTCCACTATCTGCCGCTGCACGATTCGCCCGCCGGCAAAAGATTCGGACGCTACAACGAAGAGCTTCCTGTGACCAGAAAAGTTTCCGACACGCTGGTCAGGCTCCCCTTGTGGGTAGGCCTGGAAAAAGACGGACAGCTCGAGCAGGTCATAGAGACCGCCACGAAGATAATAAAACGATAAAGTATTCATTATTCTATTTTCCAAAAAGAGCGGTTTTTAGTAAACCGCTCTTTTTTAATTACTTATGCTAAACAGCCATCGCCCGGCTTGTTTCTTAATCGCATTTTTAATAAAATGGTAGCGTAACAAAATCGTCAGGAGTTACGTATGGGAAAGTCAAAAGCCGCAGTTTCTGAAAAAGGAAAGAAAGCGAAAAAAAGAACGAAAGCGAAAGCTAAGCCTGAGGCGCAGGAAGAAGCTCCCAAAAGGAGATACGAACGCAAAAAGAAAGGCTTCAACGAGATCCCGAGCCCGGAGATCATTCCTATAAATCAGGCTGTTTCCAATCTGACAAGCGATCCTGAAATGTATTTTCTGCCGATGGCCCAGGACGAGATCTATCTAATCAACCCCTACGCCTGCGGCGTTTCAAGCTGGCTGCCCAAAGCCAAGCTCACGAGAAGAAACTGCCCGTTCTTCTCGGTCGAATTAGTGCTTGAAGGCAAGGGCGAACTGACTGTCAACGGCAACACCTATGACCTCGAGCCCAAGGACGTTTTCCTTCTTCACTTTGACGAAGACCACACTTACCAGAACACCGGCACGGGCCGCTGGAAAAAAGTCTGGATCTCTTTCCGCCACAGCCTGCTCACACCCGGCCTCAATCAGCTGGGCCTGGACATGATCTCCAAGATCTCTTTAAAGGATCAGGATTTCGAGCAGATCCGCCGGCTCTTCTTCGATGTGCTCGACGAGATCAGGGACCGCAACAAAGACTTCAGGATCAACGCTTCCGCCACCTGCTACAAGATCTTCCATCTCCTGGCCCGCTATGCCAAAGTCATCAGTTCGCAAAGGGCCAACGTTGTGCCTGCTCAAGTCCAGGCGGTCGTCTCCTACGTTGAGAAACATCTTCGCGAGCCGATATCCATGGACGATCTGGCGAACGTAGCCGGCTGCTGCCGCGTGCATCTGACGAGGCTCTTCAAAAAGCACATGGGCATACATACGAGGGACTGGCTCATTCAATTGAGGATGCGCCACGCCTGCATGATGCTGAAGACCACCAATCTCCCAGTCCATCTTATCGCCGAGGAAGTCGGTTTCGACGATCCTTACCACTTCAGCACGGCCTTTAGGCGAACCGTCGGCCAGCCGCCCACCAAGTACCGCAAAATGGCGAAGAGCGACGCGCTGGACGAAGAGCTCTAACTTGACTTTGAAAGGCAATTAGAGTAGAATCTATCGCATAAAATTTGTGTGCCGCAGTAGCTCAATGGCAGAGTACCTGGCTGTTAACCAGGGTGTTGTTGGTTCGAGTCCATCCTGCGGCGCCAAATTTTAGAAAAGGCCCTCGCTTCGGCGGGGGCCTTTTTTTATGCTAGAATA
>Ga0310690_10002156_pt1 | contig 32716 bp, 36 predicted proteins | sample AusTroGonzalo_MG_2_FD_207661 | JGI IMG/M metagenome (GOLD analysis project Ga0310690, IMG submission 207661) | Bovine rumen microbial communities from tropical cattle in Woodstock, Queensland, Australia - Gonzalo_04 (v2) (version 2) | ecosystem: Host-associated > Mammals > Digestive system >...
TAGCCCCGTTACATTTTCCACGCAAAATCTCTTGACTAGTGAGCTGTTACGCACTCTTTAAATGAATGGCTGCTTCTAAGCCAACATCCTAGCTGTTTAAGAAATCTCACCTTGTTTCCCACTTAGTATATATTAGGGACCTTAGACGATGGTCTGGGCTGTTTCCCTTTTGAGCGACGAGCTTAGCCCCGCCGTTCTGACTGCCTAGATTACACATTTGGTATTCGTAGTTTGATAAGGATGGGTACCGTTGCCGGCCCCAGACCTTTTCAGAGCTCTACCCCCAAATGCTACTACTAAACGCTAGCCCTAAAGCTATTTCGAGGAGAACCAGCTATCTCCGAGTTCGATTGGCATTTCACCGCTAACCACAAGTCATCCAAGCACTTTACTGCGTACCCTGGTTCGGTCCTCCACTACGTGTTACCGTAGCTTCAACCTGCTCATGGTTAGGTCACCCGGTTTCGGGTCTAATACTGCTGACTTGTCGCCCTATTCAGGCTCGCTTTCACTATGGCTCCATCATCTGACTTAGCCTCGCCAACAACATTAACTCGCTGGATCGTTCTACAAAAAGCACGCCGTCACGGATAAATCCGCTCCGACACCTTGTAGGCACTGAGTTTCAGGATCTATTTCACTCCCCTCCCGGGGTTCTTTTCACCTTTCCATCACTGTACTAGTTCGCTATCGATCAATCAATATATTTAGCCTTGGCAGGTGGTCCTGCCGGATTCAAACAGGGTTTCTCGTGCCCCGTCCTACTTGAAAATAGATATATAAAGCCTAAGACCGTTTCGCATACTGGGCTTTCACCATCTTTGGCGCTCCATTCCAGAAGCTTCCGCTACGATCTAAAGGATTGTATCTTTATCCACTCAGTTAACGCTGTTGGTTTTTATGCCGAAACTCCGAATAATCAGAGATTCAGCATAAAAATTATCTAATTTCGCAACCCCTATAATAACTCTGGGCGTTAACCCGTAAGGTTATCTTTAGGTTTAGGCTGTTCCAATTTCGCTCGCCACTACTTTCGGAATCATTAGTTATTCTTCTTTCCTGGGCCTACTAAGATGATTCAGTTCGGTCCGTTCCCGTTTTCTACCCTATGTGTTCAGGTAGCAACAATATGGCATGACCCATATTAGGTTTCCCCATTCGGCAATCCCCGGATCAATTCTCGTTGTCAGATCCCCGAGGCTTATCGCAGACTTCTACGGCCTTCATCGGTATTGATTGTCAAGGCATCCACTATCAGTGCCCTTAATTACCTTTTTATGCATTGACTTAACTAGCAATCGATCTTTGAAAATCAATCACTAATGTCGTCTTTAAAATCTTTATCGTTTATCCAAATTGTTAATACGGAAACGCCTCAAAGAATCATATTGCAATCGCATAAGCGACCCCAAAGAATTCCTCGCTCTTCCTTTTCTTTTTGTAGAGGTCGCAAAGGCGACTTGCTTAAACTTCCCCTATTATAGCGCACCTTTTTCGTTACGTCAACACTTTTTTTGGACTTTTTTTATTTTTGTTTTTATTCCCCTAAAATCCTACTTCTCTTTTCGAGATTTTACGCGTAGCACTAGCCACATAATAATAAGAATGATTACAAACACGATCAAGAACATCAGCCATAAAGGACACACTACTATGGTTTTCTCCAAAGTTGATACTTCTCCGAAAATTTTTACCGTCTGCTTTGCTCTAAAAATCCCAACCATTGGTAAATTGCATTGCTGCATATAATACCGTTCAGTATCTGGCAATACCAAATTAGTATCTGGTTTTTCCTCATTGGTACATATCTCTTCGTCCGAAAAAGCTGGCCATACTTGCAATATATACTCCGCATCTGTATAGATATTACCGTCATTCCTTACCATCGAAGTCGCTTCAAGTGGCCCCGTAGTCAAAAAGCTAGGAAAAGAGTTATCCGTTATTGAGCCTTTCTCTACTGTCTGACCAGCGACATTGGCAATGATTGCAGAAACCATGCGGGTTACATCTTTTATTGTTGCGCCCCCTTTATCAGATTCTGACGCCCCACTATTGTTTGGTTCATTGGAGACAAGGATTGATGCATACTGCGCCCCAGCTGGTGCATTTTTTGGAACATCAATTGTAAAAGAAATCTCTTCTTGGCTATTTGGATGAATCACCCCACTCTTCTTGTTCAAAGTAATCCAGTCCATCATTATATTATGACCAGTTCTTTCTTTAGTGTTGACTAAGGTATAGTCATCAATTCCGCCCTCATCTCTCGACCTATTGTACGCCCCAACTTCAAGACTAAAATTTAAGTCGCCAGTAGCGCTTGAGCCGTTAGAAATTAAAATCGTACCCTCAAACCTTTCACCAGGAACTAAAAGAATTTTCTGCGACATTGGTGAGACAAACATAGAAACTGTTGCCCCATCTTCAGCCCAAGCATGTCCAAAGTTGTGCAATGTAACCAATCCACCAATCAGTAATGCTAGTAGCATAGCCACTACTGCATTACATATTAATCTTTTCCTCATTTACCTCCTTCTTTCATATTATTTTCACATTATATCAGTAATGTCTATTTCGCGCTACTATTTATCTTCCTATTGTTTCACACTCAAAACCCATTTCTTCGTAAAACTTTTTAAGCTCTTTGTTGTCTGATCTACGAACTTTTGCTAAATCTTCGGGCGCAATTAAAAACAACTTTGTTGTTATTAAGTTCAGATTAGTGGCTCTTGTGTACAAATTCAACCAAGCTCTATTATCTACCGACGAAAAGCTATTTTCAACGCTGTCTACATCCAGATTGTTTTCATTCATGTACGTATGGTATTTTATTTTCCATAAGCCACCACCACTATTGGCTATCTCGTTATTCTTGAATATCCCCCCAAAAGTATACATCATATCATAAGGTTTTCTATCATTAAAAGTTATTTTTATTTTGTGCTCGAATTCCTCTACATCGCCATAATCAAAGAACGATTGAATTTTTTTGCTAGAGGTACAATTTAAAACATCCACCGATGAGATTTGTTCACCCGTGGACTCATATTCGCTGCTTCCTATAAACATATTAACAGACAATATAAAAATCACTAGAACTAGTGATGTAATAAACAGTATTGTGGCAATAAGGTAATTTTTATTTTTTGACATCTTCTTACCCTTCTCCCACCAATATTTTATTGAAAGTATGCGGTCCAGCAATAGACCGCATACTTAATATATCCATATTACAACGTAGCAATATCGTAATACACGGTACCAGTGTATAAACCTGGCTCTTGTACAGTAGAAATATGTACGGTGTAAGTAGGAGTAATGCTTACAGCAGTAGCAGCTGCATTACCAGAGATTTTATGCGTCCCATCAATGGTGTTTGCTGACAAGAAATCATTTGTCACCACACCACCATTGCCACCTGCAGCACCAGTATATTCCGAACCAGTTGGAGTTAGCATAAGCTTAAAAGTAGACGTATCGCCACCAGTAGCATTAGACGTAATTGTATTAGAGTTATAAGCTAAACCAGTAGAATGCGGAGTTACACTCCAGCTATTGTTGCAAGTAATTACCATAGCTGCAGTACTTTTAGCTTCACCATCGGTATTAGGAGCAACACTTGACCAGGTGGCTTCACCATTCGCACGAGTTGCCAAGGTACAACCATTAGGAACGTTGACGTTCAGCGTATCCTGCGCTTCATTAGCTGCAAATGCACCGAGCACCGGCATAGCCGCCAAAGCCATCGACGCGCCTGCGATCATTATTTTTTTCATATTTTTTCTTCTCCTCCGCCCTTAAGCAGAATTAATTTATTTTTTAGATGTTAAATATGACCTTTAACATTTTTAATTTTACATAAGCATATTGGGATTGTCAAGTACTTTTTAATAATTATTTTTATAAATTTATAGCTGCAAATATTGATTCATCCATTTTTGAAATTCTGCATATTCATTATATACTTTAGCGTCATCATCACTGTCTGCTTTGAGCCAAGCTACCACCTTGCCCTTAGAAACAATTACGATCGAAGGATAATATTTTACCGATTTATACAATGAGGATTCTTTCACATCCGAAAATGTCATTTCTAACATTGTAATCCCTTTATCCAATGCATAATCCAAGGCATACCCTTTTAAACGCTCCGCAGTAACACATCCATCCTGATTTACAAATACCACAAAAGTTTTCTTCGTTTTAATCAAATCTTCGTATTCGCCAACCGTAATATCAACAAAACTCTTGCTGCAAACTTCATCGGAGCATTTGTATTCATTATCTAAAATTATTTTTGGGTCATCAAACCATCCGCTCGTTGCACCTACAAACAAAACTCCGCCAATTAATACTACAACTAAAGCAACCACTAACCCTAATACCCCTCCATTTTGACATCTATCTTCTGTCATTTTTCCACCTTGGTCAAAACATTAAAATCAATTTCATGATAAGGTATCTTATAAAAATCGTACACCACCCTGCCATCATCCAAGACGCGTTTTATTTCAACATTATTATTCCCATTATAAAGCCAGTATCCACCTACGCCATATATTTTTGACTCATCCCATCCCAAATCTACCAATAACTTTTTCATCATACCAGAATATCCACCTCCGCCACACATCAAAAATATCACTTTGTTTTTTGGAAATAAGGCTTCCAAAATATCCATTGACTCTTTATAGTTTGCCTCATATTTCCCATCTTTATAAGTAAATAAAGCTTTTCCATTATAAGTTTCGCCAACTGCTTCTGGTAGATTAGTCACATTAACAATATAAGGTAGTGGTACTATTTCAAATCCATCAACAAAGCCCGAAAGATATGAATCACCCCCTATCGCCTCGTAATTGCCTGGATCTTTTAGCATCCGCATATCACGATACACCGCATCCGGCCGATTCAAATATAGATCAATTGTCGTTTCATTTATATTTTTATCAATCCCTAGCCGGCCTCGCTCTCCTTCAGCAAGTTCTGGTGCTGGTAATTTCGCAAGTTGGTTATTCGGAAATACAAACCGCCCAAGCAAAAAAGCCCCTAACGTCAAAAAAACCACTCCTACTGATATCCCCCAAATATATTTCTTCATATTGTCTCCACGTTATCTAGCTATATATTATACACCAATTGCTGGCTCATTTGGACAATTAAAAAGCACTTGCAAAATAGCATCCTTTTCTGCCTCAGTTACCCAAAGACCATATTTATATTTTACCGAAACCTGTCTTGCTACATACTGACAACGAAACTTTTTGTTAGCTGGCAGCCACGTCGCAGCATCACCATCGGACTTTTGATTATTCGCCGAACCATCAACCGCCAATAGATTTAGTGGATCGGTCGCAATTTTGTTTCGCGTCTCATAATCCATGTATTGAGCCCCTTTCTGCCAAGCATCCGAAAGTGCAACCACATGATCGATTTGAATTTTTGCCACCTCAGATTTATCCTTTAACACCATGTGTTCGCCAGTATAGGGCTCATCAAATTCACCAGCCACCACCACGCAGCCATCTAGTACTGCCATGTCACCGAGCTCCCTCTTCAAAATCCTCTGCCGAAGACTGCAGCCATCCACCGTCGGCCAACCGTCATAGAATTTTTCTCGCGAATAACCAGTCTTCGGTGCTCGCCCTTTTACTTCTATCTCATTCAATATTTCAATAGCTGGTCTTGTCGTCGCGTCAACTGAATCTTCCTGGATACCCGACCCTGCGCCAGTATTCTCAACCCTAATAAATATCTCCTCGTAGCTTTCTGGATTTACCAACACCCACAGAGCAACTGCGATAAATGCAAAAACGACTACAAAAATTCTCCGCGTTTTAACCTTTATCATATCCCCTCAACTACAACATGTGAATTGATAATATTTTGCAATGTCTTATGACGCACTACGTTGTTATTAAATTCTTCTACATCAGAATTATATTTATTAATTAAATCGTCAATTCTTTTATAGATATCTTTTAGATTAGCTTGTTTTATGATTAACTTGCTTCTTTCTAAATTAAATTCATTGTTGTCACTAAAACAGTTCGCTGTTTCTGCACAATTATTAAATATATAAATCTCTTTATTTAGTTGTTTTGCTTCTATTTCATACTCCGAGCTCAGCACATCGATTCGCTCTTTTAAGGCCCGCATATCAACTTCTAACTTATTAGACTCTTCTTCCAGCCGACGGAATACCCCAATATAACTCTCATAATAACTCACAATTCGGCTCCGATCCTTAAAAATTTCTGTATAATGTGCTTCCAGAATTTCTGGCAAATTTCTTATTTCTGTGCCCACTCTTACGTATAATTCTTCCAGACGCTCACCGCCATCATAAAATTCAATCTCTTCTTTTAATATCCCTTGATTTTCCTCATAAAATTTTTCCAATAAAGTCTTCATTCTATTTTTATCGTCTATCGCCATACGTTCATAGACCGCATGCAACAATTCATGTGCAGTTGCCAATTCTACAATACCGTCCAATTCAGCGTCACTTATATTATAAACATATATTTTCTGCCCTTTATAACAACCAAGTATTGCTTCGGCTTCATTGTAAGACAAACAATTGATATTAAATTTTTCTTCATCATTGAGTTCTGGCCATGATGCATTAAAAATCATTTCACCCTTGTTTGTTAAATTCAATCTTTTTCGAACCTCTATCATATCCGCAGAAGGCGAATAAAAACTTCCGCGTACAAAATCAGAAACTAATTGACGATTAACCACTAAAATGATTATCACAATAACCAAAAACAACCCTAAAAGTTTCTTTGCTAATCCATTTTTTTTTCTTACCTTCACACCTCTAGTGTATCACGCCTATTACAATAATAGAACACGCTATTTATCTCATATAGGATACTCTGCAATCATTTCAGAAAAGTAACTTTTGTTCTTTGATAATGACTCATCCACATCAATAACATAATTTTGTAAAGTAATACCCCTGCTTTCATCAAAATATTCATAAATCATTTTACCGCCAAGCGCGCGCATTGTTTTAGAGGAAGCCAAGTTTTCCTTATCACAATCAAGCAATACTGCTTCTATCCCACGATTTTTACATACTAAAAGCGCAAGGTACAAATTAACCTTATTATAACCTTTTCTACGTTCAGACGGACGAATATTATATCCAATGTGTCCACCAAAATTCCACAAATCGTGGTTAAGTTTCGTCCTAATACTCAGCATCCCAACTATTTTATCATCGGATTCCCTTACCAAAAAATACGCTTCCGACGGCACACGCTCTTCACCCGCTTTTCTATGCAAATCTGCCTCCAACGATTTTAGCCATCCAGCATAATCGTCTTTATAATCTTGAAGATCACAAGTCCCGTGCATCGCGGATTTATTGGCATACAGCTCTTCTAAATATTCCATCACTTCATGTTCGCGTGCAGATGTTGGAGCTTCTAATTTTAATTTATCCGTCGCCTTACCAGTGGACATAATAATCCTTTCTTTTATTTGCTATCTTTAGTATAGCATAGTCATAAGGCAGACTACAGTCTAAAACGATAATCTAACTCCCATCCGCCCCCACTACCTATTTTCCCAAATTTTTCTCACCAATCCTAAAGAGAGGGTAGAAAGTATAAAGCCAATTACTGGCACAAGCGAAGATAAGAACACATTAGACCCCGCTTCAATCATAAGGCAGTATATTACCACTACGATATAAGTTAAAATACAAATACAAAGCCGTCTCGTCCAAGAAGTTTCCCATTTTTTATCGAGTTCAACTCTGGCATTTCGGGCTTTGATATTCTTTATCTCAGATTCAATTTTCTTGTTGTCCATATCTCATATTATATCATAACCGCAGACACACAGGTTGGTTATGAATTGGGAGTAGGAATCTTGTAATTCTAAACCAACCCGTCATCGTATTTTGCTTAATACTAGTGTAAACTTATCCAATATCTTAAATATTTAAACCCATTATGCTCGCAACTATTTTCATAAACCCCTCCGTTGTTCTCGATAACCTTCGCTGACGGGATATTAAAATCTTTACATGTAATTAGGAGTCTTTCTGTTTTTTTATTTTTTGTCTTATATTCCAGAAGTCCTAATCGTAGCATTTCATTGGCATATCCACGTCCTCTACTTTTTGGCCTTATACTATATCCAATTAGCCCACCATGCGTCATGAGAGCAGGTACTTCTTCCCATCTCAAGCAAATCGCACCAACGATTTCACCTTCATCATTCTCGACCAAATAGAAAGTCTGCGTAGAATACTCTGCTGGCAAGTTCTCTTTATGTTTATTCTTCTCTAAGTACATCAACCATTCTTCAAACCCCATCTTATCTAGCTTCTCAAAATCTCTAACACCTTCAAACGTATCAATCCCTGGAATCGGTTCGCTATTTATATATTCATCATAAATCTCAAGTATTGTTTTCTCGTCTTCTATTTTTGGTTCTCTAATTCTCACACATACATTATAACATAAAATATGTTACATATTTATACCTATAATAACAGATATCACAGGTTGGTTATGAATTTAATTATTTGACCAATTTATTATTTAAATAGTTCTGGAAAAACTTTTCGAGAGAATTCATCTTTCTCGTTCGAAAACATCGACACAGTTCTAGAAACTGATCGCTCAAAGGCCTCATCTCCCCTAGATCTTTCTTTTATATATTCTATACCGCTATCCACGCCATTTTTTTCAATTAATTCCATCGCAGACATTGCTTCAATCTCTACACTCAAATTACCTGATTCATGAATTCTTTTTTTCCATTGTTCATAAGCCTCATCATCCCCAATCAGGTTCTCTCCTTGCTTTGACAAATAATTCTTTTTAATTACTTCCAATGAAGCCTGCTTATCGGCTTCGCTTTCGCTGCTATTAAGAACACTGGTCATATCATCTTCAAACTTATCTCTAACCTCATCAATTCTCTGTAACAACAACCCCTTAAATTCCGGCACTTTTCCGCCATAATACTCAGCTGCAATATCAGAGTTAGGCCCTGATTTCCTATTCGCTTCATTAGATAGCATATTTACGTTCTCAGGACTATTCATCTTTTCCTTTCACTTATTACCAATTTAAGTATATCATATCCATAATTTATACATCAAAATATGTTATAATTATACCAACAATAACAGATATCACAGGTTGGTTATGAATTTAAAGATCGGAATCTTGTAATTTTAAACCGACCTGTTTTATATTTTATTTCTTCTTCATTTTGATGATTGCAATAATGGCAACCAGGGCCCAGACTATTTGAACCGCAAATGAAAACCAAGCATTGCGCGGGAAAAGCCCAATCGCCATTAATATTGCAGCAAATAAGTTTAGCAGTTGATAAGTCAATCCTGGCTTAATTTTCTTTACCGACAACAAAAAATACGCCAAGACCACCATAATTGAACCAACCCATCCAATAATATCAAATACCAACATCGTTAAAATCCTTTCGCTTATTATATATTAGTCATTGTATCATAGAATATGTTATAATAATTTCCAAGTTAATAAATATCACAGGTTGGTTATGAATTTAAAGATCGGAATCTTGTATCTTTAAACCAACCAATGGCTCCATATATACCGTTCTCTATTAAAGTCCGACTACCAAAACCAAACTGGAAAAACATAACAATTTTTATTCCTAAACCAAATAACTTATAATAGTTTTATGTCAAAAATAAATTATTCAGTTGTAGTCCCAAAAGAACTATATCCTAAACCATCCAATCGAGAAATGACCGCTGCCTATATTCTAATTGAATTCTTTAATTCTGACATAAAATTCGTAATTAGGAGTGATAATAAAACCCCAGATTTCTTAATAAAAGGAAAATATTGGGAATTGAAATCTCCAACTGGCAATGGTAAATATAATTTACAGCATGCACTCAGAAGTGCTGCCAAGCAATCAGAGAATATTATTATAGATGCTAGATTTTCAAAAATCCATATAAATAAGATAAAAAACGAGCTAAATTATCAGTTCAAACATTCAAAAAACATTAAACGCTTACTTTTAATAGATAAGCAGAAAAATATAGTTGAAATTTCTAGATAAGTGCGATATAATAAAGATATCGAAAGTCCGTCAGGCAACGCTGGATTGCGTAGGTTCGGGGCTTTCTTTTTTGTGTTACAATATAAATATCGAAGCATCCGCACGGCGTCGAAGGTACCTACCGCGAGAGCTTCCTTTTTATGCTACAATATAGATATGAAAACTGCGAAAACAACTGGTTACTTTAAAATTTTGAGCGCGGATTTTCCGGAATGGTTAAATGCTTATACCAACACCAAGGAACTCCAAACCCAAAAATATATCAGCACTACTTGCGGCACTTTATATACCGATTTGTTTAATAGTGATATTTTTTACTCCAGCTTAAACCATTCTATTGCGGTCGCCCTAATTGTCTGGCATTTTACTCATGATAAAAAACAAACTCTTGCTGGATTGTTCCATGACATTTCAACTCCCGCCTTCAAACACTGCGTAGATTTTATGAATGGGGATTATTTAAAGCAAGAATCTACAGAAGATCTAACTACCGAATTTATCAAAAAATCTCAAGACGTGATGGACCTACTTAAAAAAGATGACATTGGAATTGGGGAAATCGATAATTATCATATTTATCCAATCGCTGACAACGATACGCCAAAACTATCTGCTGATAGATTAGAATATTCATTATCTAATGCGCTATTTACTTACAAGCTATTAAGTCTAGAAGAAGTCAAAGAAATATACAATGATATAGAAATCGAGCAAAATGAATCAGGGGAACCGGAACTCGGTTTCAAAACTAAATCCATCGCTAGAAAATTTGTCCAAGTTACCAGTAGAATGTCCGTCATTTATCGCGATGATAGAACTCGTTTTTCTATGCAATTCATTGCCGATATTTTAAAAGGCTTAAAAGAAAGCGGCAAAATTACAGTAGAAGAACTATATGACAAAAAAGAATCCGATATTATTAGAATAATTGAAAGTTCAAAATATAAAGATATTTGGAACACTTGGCGAAAAGCCAAAAAAGTCAATGTCTCAAAAACTCAGCCCAAAAATGTTTACTATGTTCATCAAAAATCTAAAGTCCGCTACATAGACCCGCTATGCAATGGTGAACGTATGTCAGAAGTCTGCAAAATTGCCAAGAATGCTATCAATAAAAACCTTTCTTATGATATGGATAACTATGTCTATCTAGATTTTAAACTCGAAAAATGATATAATTATACCCATAATAACAGATTACACAGGTTGGTTATGAATTTAAAGATCGGAATCTTGAATTTTTAAACCAACCTGTTACTTTTATCCCATTTTCTATTAAAATTCATCTGCCAAAATCAAAATGGAAAAATATCAATATCGAACAAAAAAAGACGCGCTTGATATAGTTCAATATCTTGGGCATCTTTTATGATTAATATTATACTAAATTTCCTAAAACATTTCAAGAATTTCCTCGGATTTCGTTATAACAATCAAATGACGAATTTTACTACGATGACTCGTAAAATAATGATTGATGTTTGAAAGAGCCTTAGTTTGATGCATTTTTATTCGCCTCAAGTCAATAATTACATTAGTTGATTGTTTTCTAGCAGTGTGAAGGTTATTTTTAATCGTATTCTTTCCGTCGCCAAGTGGACTTTTCAACTCCCACTTTATACCTTTTACATTTAAATCTGGGGTATGCTGACAAGATGGACGAAGAAAGACAATATCGGTTCCAAAATGATTTGCAATCAAGATTGCAGCCGAAAGCTCATGTTCTTTTGGACGGTTACGAAAATCAGTCTCAACGATAACTCGGTACTTCATTTCCGCGCATTATATCTAATCTATGCCATATTTTCAACCCCCTACCTAAAATATGGTACAATATAAACATCGAAGTTCTTGCAGAGCGCAGTATGCGCTTAGCGCGAGAGCTTCTTTTTTGTGTTATAATAAAAACATGAACAATAAAGAAAAACAAATAAAAGCTTTGGGGACTATATCTATAATCTTTTCCATATTGGTAATAATTCCATCTGTTATACTTTTACTTAGTATGTTAACTGGAACTGGCAGACAGGTGCAATATGGTTATTCTATGTATTCAGTAATGCTAGTTTTCTTAGGGACTGTACCATCATTATTGAGCATTATTTTAGGTATAATAACATATTCAAAATATCGTAAAAATAAACAAATTTGCCACAATAGCGAAAAAATAGCGTTTTTTTCACTATTATTATCAATATCAAGTGCTATTATAATGGTTCTCGATTTGCTCCTAGACACTTTTGCATTTCCATAAAGCCACCAAAATATGTTATAATTATACCAATAATAACAGACGTACAAGTTGGACATGGACTTAAAAATCAGAATCTTGTAATTCTAAACCAACCTATTTCTTTTATTCCGTTTTCAGTTAGAATCCACCTACCAAAATCAAAATGGAAGAACATAGCAATAAAAAGAAAAAGATAGGACTCACCTATTCCGAGGCAAGTCCTATCTTAATAATCTAATTATATCAAAACTACTTCTTAAATTCAACTATTTTCTTGGTTTTCGTCACAATTTTCAACCACCTAACACCTTTAGATTTATAAAATTGCTTTTCTAATTCCTGTAAACACTTTGTTTGGTGAATTTTAATTCTGTCTAAATCAATTATTATATTTGGCGATTGCCTTACTGCTTTTTGCAAGGTATTCTCTAAAAGCCAACGGCCTTTTCCCTTTGGGCTTTTCATTTCCCATTTCAGTCCATCCATAATTATATCAGGAGTACGAACTCCTTTCTTATCGCTTTTTGGAATTAATTCTACATCGCTCCCCATTTCGGTAAATAACAGAATCGTCTTATATTCGTGTTTCTCTAAAATAACACCATTTGGGATAATTTTACCTTTTTTCATGCGAAGCATTATATCTAATTCACCTCAATTTTTCAACCCCCTACCTACAGCATAATATAATATAGGTATCGAAGCTTTTACAGGGCGCAGTATGTGCTGGGCGCAGGAACTTCTTTTTTATCGAAAGTCCACCATGCAACACTGGATTGCGTAGGTTCGGGGCTTTCTTTTTTTATGCTATAATTAAATTATGGAAAAACTTAGAAAAACAAAAAACATTACTTGGACAATTTGCATAGTCAGTTTTATTATGATTTTTGTTTCTGCCATCATAATGCAAATGAGCTGGTATCCTGATCGGATACTCCAAGGTTGGCCCATGGTCATATCAATTCTAGTTTGTCTATGTTCGTTTATTGTAGCAATTAATCAAACTGCGGATTATTCAAAGGCTAAAAAATCACTTATAAACACCCTACAGAATCAGCCCATACAACAACCTACACATGTACCGAAAAACAACTCAGCCAATTCCGTCATATCGCTAATTTGTGCGATTATCCCACTCCTACTATTATTTATTACATTTCTTTCTTCTATGTCTAACAGAAGTTCGAACACAGATCAATCTGGATGGATTTTAGTTATTTATTATTGGACTATTGGAATACCACTCTTTTTTGTTTGGCTTATTTGTGGGATTTTTGGTCTTAAATCCAAGAAAAGAAATCTGGCCATCACTAGTTTAACCATAAAGCCTATTGGTTTTATACTGATAATATCGCTTATGTTCATAATACGCTGATTTCGTGCTATACGTCTCACCAATATCCTAGTATTTCCTGTTGAAAAATGGTATAATAACAGATATAAAATAAGAAAGGTTGGTTTTGAATTTAAAGATTGGAATCTTTTATTTCTAAACCAACCTGTCTAAATATTGTTTACTATATCCACTACTTCTGGTAATTCTTCTAAACCGCTTTTCTTACCCATGTGACCAATCCCAGAAATAAGACAGTCTTTCGCACCGATAATGGTCGGGTATTTCTTCAGAACGTCAAACGGAACAATGTGGTCATCGTCACTATAAATCGAATATGCTTTTCCGATTAGCTCCGGAAGTTTCGCTAATTCTTCGTCAGTTAAACGAAGCGGAGCAATTACATTGTTCAAATCGTCACGACCTTCGTTTATAAACGGCTCACCAAAACCAGCTAAACTCACATACCCACGAATAGCAATATTGTTCTTACATAAATACTTAAGGGACATAATGTTACCAATCGAATGAGCAATTATAATCGTATCATCATTTAAACCAGTCTTATATTGGTCAAAAACAGCAAAATAACTATCTATTGTGATATCGGTTTGTGTTGGGAATTGCGGCATTACAACCTCATGGCCATTTTGTTCAAAAGTTTCTTTAAAATAATTAAAGATTTTCGGCGTTCCATTGTATCCATGAACTAGAAAGATTGTTGGTTTACTCATATCTTAAATTATACATCAAAATATGTTATAATTATACCTATAATAACAGATATAATAGGTTGGTTATGAATTTAAAGATCGGAATCGTCGGCCTCCCGAACGTCGGCAAATCTACACTATTTAATGCTCTCACAAACGCTGGCGCACTTGCCGCCAACTACCCTTTTGCCACCATCGAACCAAACGTTGGCATTGTCCCCGTTCCAGACGAGCGCCTAGATACCCTCGCCAAAATGTACGAAACCGACAAAGTCGTTCCAGCTACTGTAGAGTTCGTCGATATCGCCGGGCTAGTACAAGGCGCGTCAAAAGGTGAAGGCCTCGGTAACAAATTCCTCGCTCACATTCGCGAATGCCAAGCCATCTGCCACGTAGTAAGAGCCTTCAAAAACGACGACATCTTAAGAGCCGATCAAAAGCTCGTCACCGACATCATCGCCCAAGCCAAAGACGACATTGACATTATTAACCTAGAGTTACAACTTGCCGATGAAGAGACCAAGGCAAAAGTTGAAGCTAAGCGCAAAAAAGACCCAGCCGACGAAAACATCCCATATCTCACCGACAAACCCGTCATCTATATGTTCAACGTGGACGAGCAAGGTCTCATAGATAAAGATTTTCAAGACAAACTATCAAATATGGTAAAAAACTTACAAACTGAGGAACATAAAGGCAAAATCTCTGATTTTGCCGCCGAAGGGGCGAAGCGAGGTGATAAAATTTCCAATTTATCACCTCGCGAAGCTTCCGAAGATTGTAGGTTTTTTACCAATAATTGCATTTTCGTCAACGCCAAGCTAGAGGAAGAAATGTCTGGCATGTCTCGTGAAGAGCGCAAAGAATTCCTAAGTTCATACGGAGTAGAGCACGATGCCCTAGAAGAGCTCATCAAAGCGGCCTACGACACACTCGGCCTCCAATCCTTCCTCACCGCCGGCAAAAAAGAATGTCGCGCCTGGACCATCAAAAAAGGTGCCACCGCCCCTGAGGCCGCCGGCACCATTCACACCGATTTTGAACGTGGGTTCATCGCAGCCAGCATTTGCAACTTTAACGATCTAAAAGAACTCGGCTCCGAGCAAGCCGTAAAGGCCGCCGGCAAACTAAGAACCGAAGGCAAAACCTACATCATGCAAGACGGCGACGTTGTCGAATTTAAATTCAATGTTTAAAATTCAAAACTAGCAACTATATCAAACACTAAAATAGAATTTTACAAGCTCTCAACCGAAGAAATTTCATCCACTCCGATATTCGCATTAGTAGCTTCAAGCCCCAAAGTCTCCAATTTTACATTTCCACCATTTTTACCCGACTTACCCCATTCTTCTGTACCTTTAGCCAATAAGAAATATCCATCCTCATAAAAATCCGCTCTTACATTGGATAGTTTGATCGTTGCAGATGTGTTTGTCACGAAAAACATCGGAGTCACCATATAAACGTCCGATTCTTTCAAAATCGTAAATTTACAATCTTCCGCCACAAACGAACCCTCACCAACATTCGCATCTCCAGACATTGACTGATAAATCATAACCCCAGCATTATCTACATCATTCCGATTACCGTTGCCATTTGCCGAAAAATCACAATCCGAAAGCGAAATCGAATTTTTCCCTTCTACTACAGCAATTTGCGCCCCACTCGCAGTCCCGTTTGAATTATAGACCGTAATTGTTCCCGTCGAATAAATCAGCGGCGACCCAGCTCCTTCCGTAGAAAGATTCATTCTGTTTGCGGTCACAATGCCTTCGCCCCGATCCGTAGCAAGCGCCGCACACGAACCGCCTTTTGTAACAATCGAAACATTTTCAGCAATAATTTCACCAGCATAAGTCGCGTGAAGCCCCCTTGAATTATCTTTCGTAGTTGAAATATCAACATTTTGTATAGTAGCTTTGCCGCCATTCGTCGCCACCACCGCATTTGCGCCAGACGCATTGGTCACGACCTTTGCCCCCTTAATTAAGGCCGAAGAACCTTCGCCTACTACTACAACCGCCGAATTCAAACCATAAAAACTATATTTATCTCCTCGCCCCTGAGAACCATCACTCCCATTTTTTGAAATAGTCACCTCGCCACCAATATTAAGCGTTCCCCCATTAATCACCAGGAAAACCACCTCGTCATCACTATTTGAAGCAAAATCACCAGACGAAATTGTCGCAGTAATTCCATCCACCACGTAAGCCGCCCGATACGTAACCGACTGACCACCTATCGTAGTTGTTACGCTTCCGCCCGTCAACTCTGTATTTTCGCCAACAGAAATTTCTTCATCATCAACAATCAAAGAAACCCCACCACCTTCATCGTTATTTTTGTTTATCAAAATAATAGCCACCACCGCTACAATAACCGCCAAAGCAAGAACTATCAACCCTAACCCAAAGAAAAATTTTTTACGATCCTCTTTTTTTGATTCTTTTGCCAAAATATCCGAATTTTCTTTTAATTCATCCTCGTTTTTTATTTCCTCAACCGTTTCGCGCACTATTTCTTCTGAATCGTTTTCAATTTTTTCAATATTATCCATAAGCTCATTATACTTTAAAAATCAAAAAATTAAAATAAAATCGGAAACCAATTTTTAACTTCATAATTATCTCCCTCCACTTCAGATACGGCAAGCAGGGGATTAAATTTGTCATATTGTTTATATTTATTCAAAAAAATTTTCGCCGCAAACTCCATTTGCCGTCTCTTATTCCCATTAACAGCCTCCAAACCACCCCCGCCATGCCGATATTTCACCTCAGTAAAATAAATTTTATCCCCCTTCTTTGAGACAATATCAATTTCGCAATACCTGGTTTTGAAATTTTGCATCAAAATTTGATGGCCTTCATTTGTCAAATACTTAGCCACAGCTTCTTCGGCCCGCTTCCCTACCAAAGTTGTATTTTTTCGCGGTTTGTCCTCACGCGAAAACCCCACCATACTCCGAATCGGCTCAAAACTTTTACGATGCTCTATACAAATCCCAAACTCCCGTATCGCTGCAATATGCTTTGCCGTCCCATAACCAACGTGTGTTTCAAAACCGTAACCAGGAAATCGCTCAGCCAGCTCTATCATGTATCGATCCCTTGCTACTTTTGCAATTATTGAAGCCGCCGAAACCTCTTTGATCAAATCATCAGCCTTCACCATGGTCGAAACATACCCCTCAAGCGCCGTCTGCTTCAAGAAATTCACTTTTCCATCAATTATTATCTGTGAAAAACTTGCGTGAAGTTCTTGAACCGACTTCACGGCTCGTCTCGTCGCAAGTCTTAACGCTTCCGAAATCCCAATTTCATCTAACTCATCAGCCATCACGAAACCAAGTCCCGTCGCGGCCTCACCTAAGATCAGCTCGTTTAAATTTTCTCGTTTTTTTCTAGAAAGTTTTTTTGAATCTTTAAGCTCAGCAACCCACTCTGGTTTATTCTCTGGCAAAATTACCGCCCCCACGACAAGCGGACCCGCAAGGGGTCCGCGTCCAACTTCATCTATTCCGAGAATTGCCATTAGGCTTCTTCAGTTTTAGCTTCTTCAGCAGGAGCTTCAGCTTTTTCAGCTTCCTCTACTACCTCTACCGTTACGTCATTTACTGCAGCACGATCAAAATCCTTATTAGAAAGTCTTGCTGACTTACCAGAACGATTACGTAGATACAAAAGATTATTCCTACGTACTTTTGAGCGTTTTGTAATCTCAATTTTCTCTACTAGTGGAGAGTGGATAAGGTATGATTTTTCCACGCCGACACCAGAAGTCACCTTGCGTACAACGATACGTGCAGTGTGAGATTCTTTGCGATCAACGCGAATCACCACGCCTTCAAAAGTCTGCAAACGGAATTTATTACCTTCTTTAATTTTCTGGGTTACTCTTACGGTATCACCAGAGCGCACATCAACCACAGCTTTCTTTTTCTGTGCGTCACCAATCTGTTTTAGAATCGAAAAACTCATATTTTACCTTTTATATTAAACAATCAAAGTAAATATTATCATACTTTGAATGAAAAATCAATATTTTTCGGCAGTTTTACTTCTGTAATATCAAAAATCTTTATCTGTAAGCGTTAAGACCTTAAGGCCAATCTAATTTTCTCTTCAATCGGCAAGCTAGCGTCGACCTTTTCGAGTGCCATTGTTGCCTCTTTCAAAGAAAATCCTAAAGCCATCAAGGCATCAAGCGCCTCATCTGGTTCATTTGACGACTTTTTAGCTTCAATCTCCGTAGCCCCATAATGACTAGGAATACCCACTTTATCACGAAGATCCACAATCACTCTTTCCGCAGATTTTTTACCCACACCTGACGCCTTAGAAATAAATCCTGCGTCCGCATTAGCAATCGCATTTCTTACTTCTTCTGCTTCAGCTAAAGACAAAATCGCAATCCCCGCCTTCGGCCCAATCCCCTGCACCGAGATCAAAAGCTCAAATAATTTCTTAGCCGTCAAAGATGAAAAACCATACAGTTCTTCCGCATTTTCCCGAACCGAATGATAAGTATAAAATTTCTTTTCTTCGTTTAAGTTACTTGCTTCAAAATCTGGTACTGGCACAGTTATCTCGTAGCCAACACCATTCACGTCGATAATTAAAGAACTACCGAATTTTTCTTCTATTTTACCTCTCACGTGTGCAATCATGTTCTTATTATAGCACAAAGAAATTGCCCTAACTTTTCATTGTATCACGTTTATGCTTTTTTGTCAACTTACCTCTAGAATTAGAGAATCTATAGCCATTGTCTGGCCCCTGCTGATACAAAAAGCCACACGTTATTGCTACTGCCAGCGCATCCGCCGCATCATCAGGTTTTGGCTTCCTTTCTAACCCAAGATGAATCCGCACCATTTCCTCAATTTGGGTCTTAGTTGCCGCCCCATACCCAGTTAAACTTTTTTTAATTTCGTTTGGTGAGTATTCATAAACTGGTATGTCTCTCTGCTCGGCCACGAGTAACACTATACCTCTCGCTTCCGCAACGGCAATCCCTGTCGTGATGTTCTTTGAAAAAAATAATTTTTCCACCCCGACCATTTCCGGTTTAGTTTGCTCAAAAACCTCACAAAGGGAATCATAAAGTTCCAAAAGACGTGCCGGTAACGGCGCATCCACCGTAGTTGTTACTACTCCATAATCTAACGCTCGCGCTCCCGTATGTGAAGTTGCCTCAATCAATCCAAAACCACAGATTCCAATCCCTGGATCAATTCCTAAAATTCTCATTTCACGTACCTTATTAAAGTTTCCCTTAAATCTTTTACTGGCACCACAAACTTATCTTTAATCGCCGAAGGACCAATCGCATGCAGAAAACCTAATTTTTTAGCTTCCGCAATTCTCTGGTCCGCTCGAAATGCCGAGCGAATCTCACCACCTAACCCAACTTCGCCAAACACCACATATTCTTCACCAAGCTTACGCCCAGCCACCGCCGAAGCAATCGCCATACAAACAGCAAGATCGGCTGCCGAATCATTTATTTTAAGCCCTCCAACTACATTGATAAAAATATCTTTATCCGACAACTTTAGCTTAGTTCTTTGTTCTAAAACTGCAATCAATAAATTGAGCCGATTCAAATCAAAACCACTCGCTGTCCGCTTAGGATAACCAAAATTAGACGGGCTAGCTAGCGCCTGAATCTCTACCAAAATCGGCCGGTTCCCCTCCAAAGTCGCCAAGATAATTGATCCGTCCGTATTAGTTCGCTCGGCTAATAATACCGCCGATGGGTTTTGTACTTCGCGAAGTCCTTCTGAAACCATCTCAAAGATTGCTACCTCATTGGTAGAGCCAAATCTATTTTTGACTGCTCGCACCGTCTTAAAGCCACCATATCTATCGCCTTCAAAATTCAAAACCACATCCACTAAATGTTCCAGCACTTTTGGTCCAGCCAAAGTCCCCTCTTTTGTCACGTGGCCAACAATCACTACTGCCGTATCGGTAGCTTTAGCCGCTCGAATTATTAAATTACCACAATTAGTTACTTGCGATACCGTCCCAGGAGCCGACGAAATTTCATCCATTGCTAGAGTCTGAATCGAATCTACAATTACTAGGTCAAACTCCCCCGTCTCGATGGTTTTGGCGATATCATTACCCGATGTAGAGGCTGCAAAACTTAAATTATCCGATTCGGCACCTAGCCTCACTGCCCGCAACTTAACCTGCCCTGCTGATTCCTCTCCAGAAATATATAAAACCTTCCGAGCTTTCGCGACCTCGGCACAAATTTGCATAAGCAATGTAGATTTACCAATCCCAGGTTGTCCAGCGAGCAGAGAAACACTACCTAGAAGTATGCCACCACCAAGCACATTGTTTAAATCTGAGAATTTAGTCGCCAACCTAGCCTTCGCATCCGATGGCGTAATCGATGATAATTTCACAAAATCTAATTTTTTGCCAGACAACCGACCTTTTTCGAGCGTTGTCTTTTTCACAGAGTCTGAATCCGCAACTTGCTCCACTAAAGAATTCCATGCTGAACAATTCGTGCACTGCCCCATCCATTTAGTGTACACCGCACCGCATTGCTGACATACAAATTGAGTCTTAGTCTTCATGCCATATATTATATCGTCTTATAGCCTCGGTGCCAACTCCCTCACGTTATACATAACTTTTCATGAAAAAGCCCCCGGGAATCGCAGTAAAAATACTGCTATCCCGAGGGCTTTAAGGGGGATGTAGATGTTTTGGCGTTTATTCGGGCATCACACACACCTGTTGCTTAGCATAGGTGTGTGTGATCGGCTTATGGAATTTTATATCGCTCCCATAGCCGGTCTGATTCTGGGAAATCAGATTCCCAGCTTCATCGTACTCATTCTGATACGTGATATCGAGATAAGTACGATAGCCATAGCGATCGCCACTTACTATGGCTCTCGCTATGTTGCCACGACTATCATACGAATACGTGACCGTATAGTCATCTTTGTCCGCATTGTACAAGCGGTAAGATGATATACGACCCTGATAGTCGTATGTGTACGTCGTAGACTCCACGGTTTTGCCATTCTCAACAGTGACTTCCGATAATAAATTGTTATTTTTATCATAAGTCTTTACCTTGCGGTAACGTGAAGCCAAATTCTCGGTAGTCGTGTAACCACTGTTACCATATTCATAGGTCAGCGTTTTAATAACAATTTCGTTATCTTCTTCGCCCACCACGGTTGTAGCGGTCACTCTCCCATACCGATCATAAGTCGGAGAATACGTCCATGACGTATTCAGGAGGGCATCCTTAACGGAAATTAACTGTCCCCTTGTATCATACGTACAAATTTTGTCTTCCTTTATCTGGAAGCCATTTGTCGTATTATACAAAGTGTACCGGATTAGGTGATCATATTCATCATACTCACACTCAATCCGAGAGCCCGTCTTAGATAGAGAAACCAATTTGCCGTAATAGGTTCCAGTGATGTCATAGTTATAGCAAGTTTCCTTACCCGGCTCATATTTTTGTATGAGCAGATAGCCCGGAACCCCGCCATAGTTGGGGTCGTACGAATGATTATATCCTGGATCATAACCATAGCCATAACCAGAATTATAATCATATCCGTAGCCAGAATTGTACCAGGAATCATATCTGGGGTCGTAGCCGGAATTATACCTGGAGTCATAACCATAACCAGAACCAGAATAGTAATTACGGCGAGACGCGATGAAATTGCCGTACTTATATTCCTGGCCAAGCAGCGAAGTTCCAAAACGATGGATCACCGCCGCTACTTCCGCGCGCGTCGTCGTGTCTTTGGGGGACAACGTTGTACCAGAAGTGCCGTTGATCAAACCCATTGTCACCGCAAAGTTCCAAGCATCCAAAGCCCAGGATTCAACCTGATCGAGATCCTTGAATCTCTGCAGGCTTGTCCGGTATATCGGAATGATTCTTTTTGCGACAGCATAACGATACAAAATCGTTACCAGCTCCGAGCGAGTTATGGACCTGTCTGCTCCAACTCGACCATCGCCATAGCCAGCAATGATTCCGTTCCTTACACCCCAGGATACTGACGAAGCGTACGGGGAATTGTAGGGTAAATCAATAAAATACCCCACATTACTCACCTTGGGTTTGCCATCGAGACGATAAATCGCCTCAATCAGCTCACCCCTCGTTGTATTGACAAACGGACAGAATTCTGTCCTGTATCCGTCCATCAATTTACCGTTCGTCACATATTTGACATCCTCGACAAACCAATCGTTGTCGTAGACATCAGAATATGTACCCTCGAAGTCAGCTCTCACAGCAAGCGCCGGAGTCACCAAACCAAGGGCTAAGATAAAAGCAAAAACTACCGAAATAACTTTTTTCATCTAAATTCCTCCTAAAAATAAAAGAGCTTAATGCCCCACCCTACATCTACTGCCCTTATTATAACACATTATTTATTTTTTTGCAAGATAATTTGTTAAATCCAACGCTTATACAGATACCACAAAGACTCTAAAGCCTTTACAGGTTAGATATTTTTGACTTTTTCTCTAAACCAAGTGTCTGCTGGCCCAGCTGTCATTAAAACTATCAAATAGCCTTCACCTCTATATTTCTGCAATTTCTCCGCCAATTCATCATCAAGCCTCGCTGGCTCCGCTATCTCCGAGTTAGAAAGCCCGCCGATCAACTCCTCTGGTGTCAAAACCACCAAATCTGGATTTTCCCGTGTTAAATATGTCGGCAACCAAAAAATCTTATCTACCCCAAGAAACGCATCTTTATATCCACCCCGTACCTCATGCTGCCTAGTATTTTGATGTGGCTGATACACTACTACTATACCTTTAAATCCCCGAAGTCGTTTTTCATCTTTCAAAACATCCACCGTCGCCATAATTTCCTCTGGATGATGCGCGTAATCACTATAAATGCCTTCAGCAATTCTTTCAAATCTTCTCCCCACCCCCGGAAATTCGTTCAAAATATCAATAATTTCAGAATAATCCAAACCTCGCCCTTTCGCTTCATCGTGCATAATATCATTCACGGCCTCAGCCGCAAGACAAGCATCCACTCTTCTAGCTTCCCCCGCCAACCTAAAATCACTTGGCCTACATAAACCCATTTTACCATCGCTCCGCTTTATCTCACCGTCGATATTTTCAATGACATTTTTACTCTGTGATTTAAATTGATCAAACGCCAACTTATAATCTTCTTTGGTGGGATAAATATCAGGGTGATCATAGCTAACCGCTGGAAGCACTGCAATCCAAGGGTAATATTTCAAAAAATTCCGATCGTACTCATCTGCTTCATAAATAAAATATTTGTCACCTTCATGATATGCCCCGCTTGGTGCAAAGCCCAAAGTTGTCCCCACAATATAAGATACTGGAAGCCCTAATTTTAACGCCGCCCATACAATCATCGCCGTGGTAGTAGTTTTACCATGTGTTCCAGCCACCGCCACCATCTTAAGCCCCAATCTTTCTACTAAAAACGCCGTCAAATCATCTCGTTTTGTACATTTTACCCCTGATTCTTGCGCCAATACCAATTCGGCATGATCGCTAGGCAAAGCCGAAGTATAACAAAACCAGTCCACCCCCTCTGCTAATTTTTCTCGCAGAAATTCTCCATTTTGTACGCCAATATAAACTTCAATTCCAGCTTTTTTTAGCTCCCCAGAAATTGCTCCCTCATTGAGGTCTGAACCCCACACTGTAAAACCAGCCGCCTTTGCCATCAAAGCTAGTGGCCCCATCCCTGTACCAGTAATTCCAGAAATATAGATATTCATGATATAATCTATTATACAATGATTGTTAATTCTGAACAAGAAATGCTCGCCCTCGGTCGCGAATATGCAAAATCCCTAACCGATACAAGAATCATCGAGCTTATTGGTGATGTCGGCGCAGGGAAAACTACTTTTGTGCGCGGACTCGCCGAAGGTCTTGACATCAAAGAGGCTATCACCAGCCCCAGCTTTACTATCTCTAAAGCCTACGCCTTACCGCAAGGCGGCAGCTTAGTTCATTATGATTTTTATCGTCTCGCCGATCCAGGCCTCATGGCCGAAGATTTAGAAGAAAATCTTTCCAACCCCAACAATATTATTATCATCGAATGGGGAAGCTCAGTCGCGAACCTTCTCCCTAAGAATCACACTGTTATCAAAATCGAATACACCGAGACTAACGGCCGAAAGGTAATCATCAAATGAAACTTTATCTAGATACATCCACTCCCGAAACCATCCTCAAACTAGACGACAAAGAATATCGTTATGTTTTTGCTAACGACCTTGCCGAAAAACTTCTACAATTCATTCATGACAAGCTGGAAGAGAATCATCAGACCTTTAAAGATCTCACCGAAATCACTTTCATGTCTGGACCCGGTTCTTTTACTGGACTTCGTATCGGAGCCACCATTGTCAATACTTTAGCACACGAGTTAAACATTCCTCTTTACGACCACCTAGGTCAAAAACGTCCTATCATTTTGCCGATTTACGGCAAGGACGCCAACATTAGTACACCCCGCAAATAATTATTCAGGTATCCCAAAATGTTCGTCCGACAAAACTTCCGCGCCAAACGGATCTGCGTAAGCATCAATCGCTTTCATTTCCTCCGCGAGCCTATCTAAATACTCCGTCAAGCCTTCCACGGTCACAGTCCCTGTTTTCGAAAAATCATACACTTCATCTTGCTTTACCTCGTCCTCTTGTTCAATCTCCTCTTCGTCTGGCAAATAACCCGGTCGCGATCTATCCAAATAAATATCCCCAGAGTTGTGATAAATCGCCAAACTCACCCCAGTTGTAGCACAAGCTATTAAAACCGACAAAATCCCCAAAAGCAACAAATTTCTTCCACCACTCATCATCTTTCTAGGCTCCTCCTGCATTACAATCCCCTCCTAAGCTCCGTCACTAAATCAACATTCACTCTTAGCAGCTCTTTCAATTTTATCGTATCTTCCTTTACTAATTCTCTCCGCTCGCGTGTTAGTAATAATTTCTCATAAAAAGCCTCTGGTTCAGCTTTACAATCCATATTGACTAACTCTTCCAAAGCTTGCTGATATTTTACAAAATCATTCGAAAAAAACGCTTTTGCCGTTGCAAATTCGCTCTGATTTTCGAGCAACTTTAAATTCGAAATGTTATTTTCCACCAATTTTACATTTAGCGGCGTGATAAATCTTGTTAAAACCGCCTCAAATTTACCCCCAAGATAAACCCTAGCCCTCGTATCTACTCGCTGAGTCGTCTTCAGGCTCTCTTTTATTGAAACGCAGTTGCCAGAAATAGCAGTTTTTTGTGTTTCAGAAAATGCACTCACCCCTATAATAGGTTGACAAAATAGCATAAACGTGATACAATTAAGAATTAGCCATTTCTTCTTCATGTTTTTATTGTAACACAAAACTAATCTCGTTTCAGCATTACGGTAAATGCTTCTGAAGGAATATCAATCTTGCCAAATCTCTTCATTCGCGCTTTACCGCGCTTCTGTTTTTCTAGTAGTTTTGCCTTACGGTCTCTATCGCCAGTATGAATTTTTACCGTCACATCTTTGCGATACGCCCCAATCGTTTCCCGCGCAATCACGCGAGCACCAATCGCCGCCTGCAAGGCTACTTCATAGTTTTGTCTCGGAATCACTTCTTTTAATTTTTTTGTCACTTCCCTACCAATCGCATCCGCTTCGCTTCTGTGTGCCATTACCGAAAGTGCATCTATTTTATGTCCTGCCACCAAAAAATCCACTCGCACCAAATCTTCCGCCCGATACCCCGCCAGCTCATAATTAAATGACGCATACCCACTCGTCGCTGACTTTAGCTGATCATAAAAATCCGTAAGTAAATTTGCCATCGGCGCCTCAAAATCAATCACCGCCCGGTCTTCGATATAAGACAAATTCGTTTGATGACCGCGCTTTTCATTGATCAAATTTAGCACATTCCCAATCATCGATTTCGGCAAAATAATCTCACCTTTCACCCATGGCTCCCGAATTTCCGAAATTTCCGAAACGTCTGGCAAATCCGCCGCTGATTTTATTTCCAAAATCTCCCCATTCGCCATTATTACTTCATAATTTGTCGATGGATTTGTGACAATTAAATCAAGATTAAACTCCCGCTCGAGCCGCTCGCGAATAATATCCATATGAAGAAGCCCGAGGAACCCAATCCGAAGCCCAAATCCAAGAACTGGCGAATTTTCTGGCTCATACACAAGTGCCGAATCCGACAGCGCTAGTTTCTCAATCGCCTCTTTTAAATCCTTGTACTGGTCATTTGATACTGGAAAAAATCCTGCATACACAAAAGGCAAAACGTGTTTATAACCCGGTAAAGCTTCAATCGCCGGCGCCTTTGCTAGCGTCACCGTATCACCCACCCGCGCCTCGCGCGTTGTTTTGAGGTTTGTCACAATATACCCAATCTCACCTTGAGCGAGTTTATCCCGCGGGCTCATCTTTGGCGTGAGCACCCCCACTTCAAGCGCCAAGCCCTTCGTACCCGCCGCCATCATCAAAATCTCAGCATTTTTCAAAATCTCCCCCTCAAAAACCCTCACATATAAAACCACCCCACGATAGTCATCGAAATAGGAGTCGAAAATCAGAGCTTTAGTAGAAACACCTTCACTTAATTCTCGGGCCGCGTCCGCTCGGCCCGTCGCCACGGGCGAGCGGCGCTTGTCCTCGCCTTGCCAGGCTCCGGATTCCCTCGAATCAAGTGACGGTGTTCCTATTATAGTATCCAATATTCTATCGACTCCAAATCCGGTTTTTCCCGAGGCTTCGATGATTTCTTCACGTTTACATCCGAGAAGATTTATAATCTGTGCCGCTACTCCATCAACATCTGCCGCCGGAAGGTCCACTTTATTAATTACCGGAATAATTTTAAGATCTTGCTCTAAAGCCAAATATACATTCGCAAGCGTCTGCGCCTGAATCCCTTGAGTCGCGTCAACAACCAGCACCGCCGTCTCCACCGCCTGCAAACTTCGCGAAACTTCATACGAAAAATCCACATGCCCTGGCGTATCGATCAAATTCAGCGTGTAACCTTTCCAGTGCATCGTCACGGGCGCCAACTTAATCGTAATCCCCTTCTCACGCTCAAGCTCCATCGAATCAAGAAGTTGCGCTTTCATCTCACGCTTCTCAACCGTCCCCGTAAGCTCCATCATCCGGTCCGCAATCGTTGATTTACCATGATCAATATGCGCGATAATACAAAAATTCCGTATTTTATCCATAAAATATATTATACAATAATTTTTCCTATCTATAAACCTAAAACCAGCCTTTCGGCTGGTTTTTAGATTTTTATTTATCTACGCCAATCATCGAGAGCGACAACTTACCGTTGTCAATCGCAACGAGCCTTACGCGGACCTTATCGCCTACATGCAAAACTTCCTCTACACTCTTCAAACGTCGCCCTTCTACAATCTGCGAAATATGAAGCATGCCGTCAATTCCAGGCATAATATTTACAAATGCCCCAAAATCTTTAATAGTTACAACCGTACCATTGTAAATCTTACCCACCTCTGGCTCTTCAACCAGCGATTTAATCCATTCTACCGCCTTCGCGATTTTTTCTGGATCATTTCCCGAAACCGTCACCAGCCCCGAATCGTCAATATCAACCTGCGCGCCAGTTTCCGATGTAATCTTATTAATCGTCTCACCACCTTTACCAATAATCGTACCGATTTTCTCTGTCTTTACCATAATCTTCTCAATTTGTGGTGCAAATTTCGAAATCTCTTTCCGTGGCTCGCTAATCACGCTCAAGATATGGTCAAGAATAAACATCCGACCTTCGTGCGATTGTTTCAAGGCCTTTTCCATAATCTCTACCGGGAGGCCATGTACCTTCATGTCCATCTGAAGGGCGGTAATACCCTCTGTTGTACCAGTTACCTTAAAATCCATATCGCCAGCAAAATCTTCCGCATCCATAAGGTCAGTCAAAACATAGGCCTTATCAACATCTTCAGCGGTAATCTCCGTACCCTTTGGCACATCCACCATTAACCCCATCGCCACACCAGATACTGGGCGCTTCAAAGGTACACCTGCGTCCATAAGAGCCATACAGGACGAACAAGTCGCCGCCATCGAAGTCGAACCGTTCTGCGACATAATCTCAGTCACCGAGCGAATCGCGTAAGGGAACTCTTCTTCCGAAGGAAGCACCGGAATCAAAGCTCTCTCCGCCAAATACCCGTGCCCAATCTCCCGACGTCCAGGCGAACCAATCCGACCAGGTTCACCTACTGTATAAGACGGAGCATTATAATGATGCATGTAGCGACGTTTGCCGTCAGTCACTTCCATCGTATCTACATCTTGAGAGAATGAAAGAGGCGCCAAAGTCACGATATTCATCGCCTGAGTCACCCCACGTGTAAAGAGCGACGAGCCATGCGTTCTTGGCAAAATCGAAACCTGTGAAGACAAAGGTCTCACTTCTGTTAATTTTCGCCCATCTGGACGTATACCTTCTTCAATAATTCCCCGCCTCACCTCTTTAAATACAGCCAATTCGAATGCCTGGTCGTAGACATCACGAAGGTTTTCATCATACCATTCAACTTTTTCGTTATCCGTCTCACCCTGCCCCTTAGACAAAGCAAATTCATCATGCATCGCATATTTGATGTCATCCAAAATCTGCGATCTCTCCATCACGTTGCCTCTTACCTTTGAACCAAATTTACCCTTAGTCCATTCCTCTACTTCTTTTAAAATCTCTTCATCTGGCAAAACCAATTCGTATTCCTGAACTGGCGCATTTACCTGTTTTGCGAGCTCACGCTGTAAATCCAAAACTGGCTGTACGTTTTTTACGGCCCAGTGCATCGCCTCAATAATTGTCTCTTCTGGAACTTCTTTTGCTCCAGCTTCCACCATCATCACCTTGCCATCTTTACAAGCCACCACAAGGTCAAGCGGAGACTGTTCTCTTTCCTCTGGCGACAAAAAGCCCTTAAACTCACCCCCAATGCGACCAATACGGATGCCTGCTACTGGCCCATCAAATGGCACGCCCGCATTCATAAGAGCAGACGACGCCGCAATCATCGCTACACAGTCCGGACGGAAAGCCGGGTCCATAGATAGTACTGTACAAACCACCTGTACCTCTTGGCGATAGCCTTTCGGGAAAAGTGGGCGAATCGGCCGATCAATCAAACGCCCAACCAAAACCGCCTCATCCGCTGGTTTACCTTCGCGCTTAATAAACTTCGAACCGGAAATCTTCCCCGCCGCATACCATTTCTCTTCATAATCAATCGACAGCGGGAAGAAATCTTGCACTACCGGCTTAGTTCCTACCACTACCGAACCCAAAACCACAGTATCACCATAAGTCACCAGAACCGATGATGTCGTCCTAAACCCAACCCGATTTACCTCTAGACTGAGTTCCCTTCCTAACCACTCGGTCGAAACCCTCACCGTTTTCTTACCATTCGGGTTTATTATTTCCATGAAAATAATCCTTTCTCGGGAAAACTCCAGATATAAGCCCCTATCTCATATCTGCCGTCTTCCCTATTGTTAATGTTATTTATATTATAGCAAAACTTGCTTTTTTAAGCAAAGTATGATATAATTAAAAGAGGTATTTATTTTTAATAAGGGGGGAAAGAAATGAGAATACCTGAGTGCTTCCACTACAGGATACCAAAGGTATCCTTTCAGGACAAGTTCGAAAGGGGAGTCGGTGGACTAATCATCAACGGATTAGAACTCCCACATAGCCGCGAGCTAGACCCTCTAGCCGAACTCTGGTCCAGTGGATTGAAAAAGGAGGTCTTCCGACGTCACGGAGTTGACGTCACTGCCGTATTCATCTACAGTGAGATGAGCAAAACCATCTCGTGTAGCTTGAATCTAAATTATGGCGCAATTTTGGGAGAATCCAAAATCGCCATAGAAATTTATGGCGAGCGGTTCAACTCAAGCTTCGAAAAGCAAATAATCCTGATTAAGAATACTATCAGGGATTGGCTCTTCGAGGAGGAGAACGGGTACTTGTCGTACCTTGATCTCTTTGAGCGCGACCGCAAGTTGACCGAGGCGGAGATCGTTGAAAGAGCAAAAAAGCTCTTTAACGATTTCTCCATCTCAAAAGGGTTGCGCACAGAGGAGGATGAAAAAGCCTCCGCCGCGAAAAAAGAGGCTATCAAAAAAGCCTCTAGCGCCGCCGCAACCAACAAAAACCCCGTTTGAGGTCTCAAACGGGGTTTATTTCTAACTATTTCCTAAGTCCGAGCTTTTGAACAGTCTTCTTATATAGCTCAAAGTTGGTCTCTTCGAGGTAGCGAAGAAGTTTTTTGCGCTTCCCGACCATCTGCATGAGACCTCTTTTAGCCATAAAGTCATGTTTGTTATTCTTAACATGTTCGGTCACTTCTTTGATCCGCTCAGTAAGAATCGAAACTTGAACTTCAGGAGAACCAACATCCGCCTTATTACGGGCAACCTTGGCAATAGCTTTAGTTTTATTCTCTTTTGTTATCATGCGACTAATTATACCACGTCTATCAATTTTTCTCAAGTAATATTTATTATTCTGTTTGCATAATACATCTTACCGAATAGCCATATCCACGATCGCTATATTTACTCACCGAATAGCCACTTCCGCCAACATATGGGCCAATTTCTAATTCGAGGGCAGATTGGCTGCTCCTGTAGTAAAGTCCAGATGCCCAATAAGCTGCAGACGTCCCCATGTGATGTACTGAACCGTCACGAATCGTTCCCGATACCGGCGTAGAGAAGGTGCTCCCGAGCTCATAAGCATCATAAAAGTTACCAAGTGCCGAAAATTCGTCTCTTAAGGGTAAACGCCAACCAGTAGGACAAATATCTTCTGTCGTATCGACATAGTTATCTATACTACTAGCGTTGTAGTCGGTACCATCGCCGTAGCAATAGGAGCCAGCGGAAGCTGCACAGAAGTTATAGTAACCACCTACTCTTTCGTTACCGTTTGTACTTGCTAGCTCTTCATAGACATGAACTTCTTTTTCGTGCTTCATATTGATGAGCGGATTAGAATAATCATCATCTCGATATTTTTCCCAATTAGCGACTGCGCTGGTGGCATATTTGTCTGAAGCAGTACCAACTCTTTCGCCTTTTAGATATTCCAAAGTTTCGTCAGAAGCGTTAGTTTGCCCTTTTAATGTAGCAAGGTCTATGTTGACCAAATCTAGAGCAAGGTTATCCGTCATCCAACAATTACCATCAGCCAATCTAGTAGCATGGTAAATTGTGCCATCACGAAAATCAGCAAGGAAAGTCTTGTTACCGATAGATAAACTGCTACAACCATTCCAATTTTGCATAGCAGATAATACAGTCCAATTTAAGTCAATTGTTTTGCCGTCAAGTTCATTCGTGTTGTCTTCTATGAGTTCAATTACTGCTTCTTCGTCAAATAGGTCATAGTGTTCTTCGCTAATATCTGCCTGCCACATACCATATGTCGTATTAGGAGTAATATAACTGCCTTCGCTTGTTGGCACATTGTAAAAATCATTTGTGGTTTCTGTTCCTTCAACTTCAGCGGTATAAATTGGAGAAACTTTAACATAGACGCCGTAGTTATAATCAGATGATGGAGATTTGTCATCGTGAGCTAAAATAATAGTTATTGCGCTACTATCTATAACTCTAGTAAAAACATCCCTCTCTTTTTTGTCTTCTATCATTTTGATAATGTCATTATCATCTGGTGTTTCCTCAGATATTGTCCATTCGCCTTTCATAATCACGAATCCACCGTTACTATCTTCTACATCTACACCATACTTAACTTCTGCCACTAGTTTTTCTGCGCCTGGGAATGTAACTACCTCATACATAAGTTTAGCCCCATCCATATTCATGCTCATCCCATTCGTCTTCGTTCCGTCAGGATCAATGGAGACAATGTTACAGCCTGTCATATCATAGCCAGCGTTATTGATTTTGTTACCATCATTGTCTAGGTTGGTAGTTTTAACAATGGTAGGAGTAGTAGCTACATACATTGGTGTAGAAGTATAGACTACAGTATTAGTAGTGGAGCCATTCTCAAAGGTAGCACCGTTACCATGGTAGTTTACAGTCACAGTCTTTGGTTCAGCTGGTAGTTCTGGTGTAGTAGTTTCGTCTTGGTGGATGAGGATGTATTTAACCTTACCACTATATTCATCTACTGGTTGGGTGGGAGAGATGTAAACAGCATAGGTAGTTTTAAGGACTGAACCTATGGTTTCGTCAGTAGATGAAGTGTTAGTTGCTACTTTGG
>Ga0310690_10002158_pt1 | contig 32709 bp, 30 predicted proteins | sample AusTroGonzalo_MG_2_FD_207661 | JGI IMG/M metagenome (GOLD analysis project Ga0310690, IMG submission 207661) | Bovine rumen microbial communities from tropical cattle in Woodstock, Queensland, Australia - Gonzalo_04 (v2) (version 2) | ecosystem: Host-associated > Mammals > Digestive system >...
TCAACGATCTGCCCATCGTCTATAACATCGCCTGGTACGAGCAGAAAGCCGTCATCGTGTTGCTTGCCCTGCTGAGCCTCGGTGTGAAGAACATCCACCTCGGCCCCACCTTGCCGGGATTCCTCTCGCCCAACGTCGCCAACGTTCTGGTGCAGAACTTCGGCATTGGCACCATCCGCACGGTGGATGAGGACCTGAAAGCGTTTGGATTGGTGTAATTACTGAAATAATCCGTTAAACATTCCGCAATTCGGGCGCAGGCTTGGGTTGCGGTTTTTTTCATACCTTTGCAGCATGGAACAAATTATTGATATCACATTACTCCCCTTGCAGGATGCCGACCGCGAGCAGTTCATCATCGACAATCAGCGGGCATTCAAATATGGAGCTATGGAGGAGTTTGGAATGCGCGACGACCACATGGAAGAAGGCGAAGAGGTCATATCACGGAAGACTATCGAACGGAGTATTGACGAGGAACAGGCTGAGACCTACAGGATTGTATGTGACGGCGAGGTTGTCGGGGGGGTGATTCTTCAGATTGACAAACAGAATGCGAAGGGCGATTTGGAAATCCTGTTTATCAAGCCCGAGGTACACAGCAAAGGCCTGGGCCAAGCGGCATGGAAGGCTGTCGAAGCCATGCACCCTGAAATCCGCGTTTGGGAAACGATGACCCCTTATTTCGAGAAGCGAAACATACATTTCTATGTCAACCGAATGGGCTTCCACATTGTCGAGTTTTGGAACAAATACCAACACGGTCCTGCAGTGCCCGAAGATATTGAAGAGAACTGGAGCGAGGAGGATGAGACGTTTGTATTCAGGAAGGTGATGAGATAGGACTATAATGAGAATGATTACCGCCGCTGAGGTTTCGTGCCTTTGCGGCGGTTTTCTTGTCCTTTTTGCTTGATCAAAAAGGACCAAAAAATCAAGACCGACATCAACGGCCTACCGCACTCGGCGGACGCCCCTCCGCCATGTCGGCCGTGGCCCGCGCGCCCAACCCGAACCAGAGTAGGCGTTCCTGCTCTCGGTGCGTTTAGCAGCCATGTCATGCCTGCTGTGGGTGTGTGCGGTGGCGTGGCATCTATGCCTGCGGTTTAGGTTAATTCAGTCCCTTAAACAATGCGATCCCCTTCGCTGTCAGCAGGTACTTCTGCCGGGGATGGCGGGGCTTTTCGGGGAAAAGAAGACGGACGAAGCCTTCGGAGATGGCAGGATTAAGATATACATCCATGAAACTCTCTCTGTTTTTAAGGCCAATAGCATCAAGCATTTCTTTAATGGACATTTTCCTATTACCCATTGTCTTTATCAGTTTCTTGACATAGTCGTTGTCAGTGTCAAACTTGTCGGGTAACTTGTCGGGTGACTTGTCGGGTGTTTGTCCGGTTTCGGGCATTTTCCATTCCTCGGGAGGATTGATGATCATATACCTGTTTTTCAACTCGTTGTTTTCTCCAAGCAATAGGTTGCGGAAGAATCTGACGAGAAAAACGGGTTCATAGTTGATGCCTTTGGCTAGGTTACGGTAGTTGGCCCGAACCAAGGCATTGCAGAAATACCATGAGTTCTGCTCGAAAAGGTCGTTGTTGACATCGAAGCCCAACGACCTCAGGTATTTGATGATGAAGATAGCTGTGGTACGAGTGTTGCCTTCGCAAAACGGGTGTATCTCCCAGAGGCCAGAAACAAATTTCGCGATGTGTTCCACCATTTGGTCCTTGTCCAAGACGGAATAATCAAACTGACGTTCTTGGTCGAGGTCGTATTGTATGGTCATGCAAAGATCCTGCCAGCGTGCATATTGCACGGTGTCGCCGCGAAGTACCCATTCCTTTTTGGTGATATCGTAGTCGCGGAACCTGCCGGCGTGCTTGAACACTCCATCGAAAATGGCTTTATGAATGGCGGAAAAACCTGCCACACTATAGGTGAAGGCGTCGGTTTGGAGCAGTTTTGAGATATTGCCCGATACTTCGTCGGCCTCTTGCTTTTCGTCGTCGTCGGGTTCGCGTGTTATCTTTTTCTGATAATAGGTCTTGACAAGTTGGCGCGCTTCGTCGATGTTGATCTCGCCTTCGATGTTACGTCGAGCGGTCTCGTTGAGGTAGTCAGAGGTGGTCAACCCGTCGACAGCCTGCAATCCGATGGCCACGCGCCATGCGTCAGCACGTTTACGCTTGTCGGGTTCTCCTTGACGGATGTAAGCGTCGAAGTCTATGTATCCTTTTCCCTTGGCCATGGTGGGCGTGGTTGACAAATCAGGCTTCAAAGATACGAAATTTTGGTGGATTGTGGGTGGTTTTTCTATAAAAATCCACTCCCGTGATTTTACTTTTTTATCTTTGCAGGGTATTGTAATTGTCAGGAGAGAAAAATGCACGACGACCGCGACATCATCAAAGCCATCCGCAGGCAGCCTGAGCAAGGTTTCAGGCAGCTTTTGCAGCGCTACCAACAGCCCGTCTATTGGTATGCGCGCCGCATGGTGGTGGCTCATGCCGATGCCCAGGACGTGATGCAGGAGACCTTTATCCGGGTCTTCCGCTCTTTTGGCCAGTATGATGAGAGTCAGCCGCTCAACGCTTGGCTGTTCCGCATCGCCACCAACGAGGCCTTACGGCTCTTGGGCAAACGCAAAGGCCTGGCCGAGCTCTCGTTGGACGACACCTCCGAAGACCTCTTCGACTTGAAAGCAGACGAGTATGTCGACTACGGCAACGTCGAGGCGGTGCAGCTGCAAAAGGCCATCCTCTCGCTGCCTGCCAAGCAGCAGATCGCCTTCAACCTGCGCTATTACGACGAGCTGTCGTATGAGGCCATCGCCCAAATCATGGACTCGACGGAAGCCAACGTGAAGGCTAACTACCATTATGCCAAGGAAAAGATTGTAAACTGCTTGAAAACAAACGATTAGACATGGAAAACGATTTGGAGAAAATGAGCAATACGATGCCTTACACCGTCCCCGAAGGCTTCTTCGACGAGATGGAAGAGCGCCTGATGCAGGAAGTGGCACCGAAAAAGTCGAAGTCGAAGGCCCGTAACGTGGTGCTTTGGACCAGCCTCGCCGTGGCCGCCTCGTTGGCCTTGCTGCTCGTGTTGCGCCAGGGATGGCACCGCAGCGATGAAGCCTCGTTTGAACAAGTGGAGATGGCCTTCAACCAACTCAGCGACAGCGACCAACAGCTCATGCTGGAGCTATTTGACGAAATGGATGAACTTGATAATTACTAATACAAAAAGGATGTCACTATGAAAAACCTGTTGAAAATCAACCTTATGGCCGTTTTGATGCTGGTGTTTTGCACTATGGCGACCGCCCAAGACCCACAACAACGTATGAGCCGCGAGCAACTGGCCGAGAAACAAGCCAAACACATCGCCCATGAACTCGCCTTCGACGAGTCCACCACACAACAATTCATCGAGACCTACTGCGCCTATCAGCAAGAGGTGTGGGCACTTGGACCGAGGCAAAAGCCTGAGCCGACAAACGATGAAGAGGCCGAGCAGGCCATCAAGGAACGCTTTGAGCGCAGCCAGCAGATGCTCGATTTACGCGAAAAGTATTACGAGGAATACAGCAAGTTCCTGACGCAAAAACAGATCCAACGCGTCTACGAGCTGGAGCGCCAGGCCATGAACCGCTTGGAGAAGCATCATCGTCACGGACAAAAAGCACATGGCAAACCAGAATAAGATGAACAGATACTTGTTTGTCCTGTTGGCTTTTGCTCTGACTTTGACGCAATGCAAGAAAGAGCCGGTTTCACCAACCAACGAGAATCCTGTGGCGGATACCACCAATGTCATTGTCGATGATGACACCGCTAGGGTAGTGGTCCCTGTCGAACAGCAGATAGGCCATCACGAGGAATACGCCATCCCTTCTGTTACGGGCGGGTTGCGCCTCAACTTCTCGATGTCGGGCATCTATAAAGTGGAATTGGAAAGCGTGGATGGCGACGACTATGTCCCGCCTTTTGACCGCACTTGCCGTTGCCCTTATCCCATAGCGGGTTCTGCAATTGTGGATACCGATGTACAAATCTATATGATCGATAATCGGTCTATCATTACATTGAGTGCGCCATCGGGCAGTTATTTTGAGCCTGGCACGGACTATTACATCGTCACTTTCCCCTGCAATGTGTATGACGGCTATCGTCTCTCCATTTATGTGAATGACTCGGTGGCTCCTTATTTTGGGGTGCATCAGGAGATTGTGGCAGGCGAGTATATCACGCCATCCGACCTCAACGAGGACGAGTTGGATTTTGACGTCATCGGAGCGCCCTTGGTGGAAGAGGAAAGGCCGGAATTAGATGCTTTGACTAAGGAATTGCTGCGGAATTATAGGTTGAATCCCACGGAAGAGAATCGTCAAGCGCTGTATAACCAAATGGGCGTGCGCTACGACAAGGTGGTGGCCCGCAAGATGGCCAAGCTGCGCGAGTTGGAACGTGAGATCAGCAACGACAACAACGCTATCCTTGTCGAGATGGGCGGCATTGTAGAGGAGATGGTCGTCAACCGTGAGGAGCGTCTGGAACAAAGGTTCTTGAGCCTAACCGACTTCCGTCATGACGACAACCCCGACGACGAATGGCTGGTCCTCAAAGGCGCCTATACCCTCGGAGAGAACGCTTACATCGGCTATGCCCCCGTGACCAATGAACAATATGCCGCCTATGACCCCACTTTTACCTATGCGTCGGGACATGAGAAGTACCCCGTGGTGAATATCACATACAATGAGGCGATGGGTTATTGCAATTGGCTGGCTGCCAACGACACGGAGTCACACGGCTATCGTTTGCCAACGGACTATGAATGGATTTTGGCGGCGGGTCACATGCCCAAGGATGTCAAGATGAATACTGCCAATGAAGTCGGCAACCTGGTGCCCATCGATAACGCCATCTATTCCAGACCCAAAGGCAACTGCGGTGGTATCTTCTTCTGGGGCAACAGCTGGGAGCTAACCAAGGACGAGACCTGCGGAGGCTCAGGCCAATATGTCGTCAAGGGTGGTGCTTATGACTCTAGCCGCGACCAATGCCGCACCGAGTATTCCGGCGACACCCGTGATGGCTCACAAGGCTATCCCAACGTCGGCTTCCGCGTGGTGCGGGTGGACAGATAAAATTAACAGAAAACACATTAAATGAAAAACAAATTATTCATTATCAGCCTGTTACTGATGTGTTTCGGCAGCGGGTACGCCCAGCGTATTGTCTGTGATTCGACGTGCAAGATTGAATATGGGGGCGACACCAGCCATTCGGCGGTCAACTATGCCGTGGTCTCGCCCGTGGGGCGTAGCTCGGTGGAGATGATCCAGATGGCACCGCGCCTGGAGACGCTGGAAGGGAAGACCATCGCCATCGTGGGCGAGAGCTTCATGACTCATGTCATCCATCCTGAAATCAAACGACTGATACAGAAGAACTACCCCAAGGCCAAGGTCATCACGATGGACGAGATTGGCTCGGCAGGGCCTTATCCTGCTCCTGGCGTCACGCGCAAGAGAAAAGAGGATTTTGAAGCCAAGCTGAAATCCATGCACGTGGATGCCGTCATCAGCGGCAACGGAGGCTGCGGCCTGTGTACCCCGAAAGAGACGGGCTCATGCATCACCGCCGAATACATCGGCATCCCCTCGGTCATCATTGCAGGACCTGGCTTTGCCGACCAAGCCTATTACACGGCTTACAACAATGGCGTCCCCGTGATGCGTGTGGCTGTCTATCCTGGTGCCTTCGCCACCCATTCCACCGAGCAGCTGCTGCAAAACACCCGTGAGGTGCTTTGGCCGCAAATCGTGGAAGCCCTCACCACACCCATCACCCAGGAAGAACTTGACCGCAGTGCCCGCCGCGACCACGGCGACATCCGCGACGACGCTTTCTATGGCACCTTGGACGAAGTCAACGACTACTTCAAGGAGATGAACTGGAGCGATGGCCTGCCTTTCATCCCGCCGACCTATGAGAAGGTCACGGAATACCTGCGTTACACCGATTATGAATGGGATGAAACCATTGCCGTGTTGCCCATTGCCCATAGGACCACCACCACCTGGCATGTCGCCGTCAACGCTGTGATGGCGGGTTGTGAACCCGAATATATGCCGATTCTAATTGCCCTCACCAAGGCCATGGGCGGCGGCGACTTCCGTCGCACCCTGGCGAGCACGCACGCTTGGATTCCTTTCTGCTGGCTCAACGGCCCTGTGGCACGTCAGCTCGGCATCGACAGCGGACAAGGGCAGATCAACGAGAAGGCCAACATGGCCATCGGCCGATTCATGAACCTCGCCCTGATGAACCTCGCTGGCTATTACATCAAGCAGGACCGCATGGGCACCTTCGGCTACCCGATGTCGTGGTGTCTGGTGGAAGACGATGCCGCTTGCCAACGTGTCGGCTGGAACCCATACCATGTGCAACAAGGCTATGCAATGAACGACAACACCATCACGGCTTCGTCCACGCTGCTATGGGGCAACAACATGGCGCCATCCACCACCGACCCTCAAAAAGTCATGCAGCTCATCGCTTGGGACATCACCGAACGGTGTCAGTTTGCGCTCGGCAGCGGTCGGCAATACACCAACCGTACCATCATGATGACCGAACCCGTGGCGGCCATCCTCGCCCAACGCTACGAGTCAACGGAAGCCCTCGAAAAGGCGCTGATGCACATGGCCCGACGTCCCGTCAAGGAGCGCGCCTTCGCCAACTACTACGCCAACCCGGGCAGCGAGAAAGACGGTGGCGAGCACACGTTGAGGCAATACGCCAGCCATATCCAGAAGACGGAAAAAGCCTCGATGACCAACACGCCGCCTTGGTATGACAGCGAAGCCAAACAGCTGCTCACCATTCCCACGATGCGGCCCAACACGACCGCTTACCTCATCACGGGCGACGCGGCACGCAACAAAGTGCAGACCATGCCGGGAGGCGGTTGTGCCACGGAGAAAATCGAGTTGCCGCGAAATTGGGACGCCCTTATGGAGGAGCTGGGATACGAACCGCTTAAAAACTTCTATCTTAAATAAATGATTATGAAGAGACTACTACTCATACTATTTGCCTTACTACTCACCACTTCTTTGTCGTATGCCCAAAGCGATACCACCAATCATCCGCATTACGATGTGGATGATTTCCTGTTTGATACTGAGAGCCTCGACGACGAGGAGGTGGACATGGGCGGCTACATCCCCGATGCCGTTCGTTCGTCAAACGACGTGTTTAGCAGCAATGCCGCTGTCTCGTTCAACATCGCCTATTTCAGGAACCGGGGTCTTGACTCGCGTTATCAGAGCATCTCTATGAATGGCCTCAAGATGGAAAACCTCGTCTTGGGTCGCGCTTCCAACACGCAGTGGGGTGGGCTCTCGCGCATTTTCCATTCCGCCGACTGCGCCCTCAACCTCAACGCTTCGTCTTTTGCCTTCGGCGGCTTTGGCGGGGCTTCCGATTACGACCTCCGCGCATCTTCGTTCCGCAAGCAGAAAAACGCCAGTTATCTGGTTGGAAACGGCAACTACAACCACCGTTTGATGCTCACCTATGCCTCGGGACCGCTCAAAAACGGATGGTCGATGGTGGCATCGGCTTCGGCGAGGTTCGGCACCCAGATGAGCTATGTGGAGGGCGTCACCTATAGAGGGTTCGCTTATTTCCTCGCCTTCGAGAAACAGTTCAATCGACACCATTCGCTCAACTTCGCCACTTGGGGCAGTCCCATCCGACAAGGCATGCAGATTAATTGTGTGCCGGAGGTCTACAATCTTGTTGGAAGTCATTACTATAACCCCAACTGGGGTTGGTACGACGGCCATCGGCGCAACGCGCGCAACCGCGACACCTACGAGCCTGTCGCCCTGTTGACGCATAACTACAACTCTGAAAACAAGAGAGTTAAGCTGACTACTTCCTTGGGCGCCACCTTTGGACATAAAAACACCACCGCCTTTGCCTTTGCCAAGGTGGCAGACCCGCATCCCGATTACTACCGCTATCTGCCTTCCTATTTCATGGATGACGAAGAGGAGTTTGAATGGTGCGTAGAGCAATGGCAGACCAACGAGGACTACCGACAAATCGACTGGGACGCCCTTGTCGCCGCCAACGAAGCCAGCACTGCGGAAGGCGGTCCTTCGGTCTACATCATCGAAAACCGTGTCAGCCGACATGTTCAAGTGGCAGGGACTTCCATACTCAATTATCGCTTGAACGACAACCTTTTGCTTTGCGCGGGTATCGACATGAGAGGCTACAGGCAACACAACTACAAGGAAGTCGATGATTTGTTGGGTGGCGAGTATTGGTTGGGCAAGGACAAATATGCCGACACCCTCGATGACCCGATGTTGGCCTATTACGACATCGACCATGCGGAAGCCCACCTCACCACGGGCGACAAATTCGGCTACGATTATGTCTTTCACATCTACCGTCAAAACCTTTGGACTTCCTTGCAAGGCAATTACCGACACCTTGACTTCCACGTGGGGGCGAGTGTCACGGCCACGGAGTTGTGGCGGACGGGTTATATGCGTTATGGCGCCTACCGCAACGAGGCCCTTGGCAACTCCGAGAAAAGGCTCTTGCCTGATTATGGCGTAAAGGCAGGCGTGACCTACAAAATCGATGCACACAATGCGTTGTCGGTCAACGCCCAATGGCAGACGCTGGCACCAACGGCCACGGCCGCCTTCGTCAATGCCTTATACAGCAACCGATATATCGACCATTTGGTCAGCGAAAAGAACTTGGGCGGCGATTTCTCCTATACGGCGGTTTACAAGGCGCTTAAACTTCGGGCATCGGTGTATTGCCTCCAGTTTACCGACGGCATGGAGCATCGCAACTTCTACCATGACAAATACGGGTGTTTCGTCAACTATACGCTTATGGGTGTCGACAGCCGTCACATCGGGGCGGAGTTGGGCGCCGAGGTGCCTATTGGCAAGATGTTTTCCGTCATTGCGGCAGGACATTGGGGCGATTTCATCTATACCAACCGTCCGCAGGCCTTCATCACCGCCAACAATGGGTATTCTATGTTGGAGAAGGGGCTGAAAGAAATCACCAAGACCATTTACTGGAAAAACTATCATGTGGCCGGTACACCGCAGATCGCAGCTACCTTGGGCTTGAAGTTCAGCCATAAGGATTGGGTGGTGAAAGTCAACGCCAACTATTTCGACAAGATCTATGCCGCCATGAATTCGGAACGCCGCACCTCCGACGCCCGTGGTTTCCTTCCAGAGGACAGCGAACAGTTGAAAGAAATCTTGTATCAAGAACGTGTCAAACCGCAGTTCACCCTCGATGCCTCGGTCAGCAAGTCATGGAAAATCAAACGGGATGCTTTAGGATTGAGCCTGAAGGTCACCAACATCACCAACAACCGTAACCTGGTCACCTCGCTTTCCGAGCAGTACCGCTTCGATTATTCGGCCCACAGCGCCATTGCTTTCCCCAACAAAAGCTATTACGCACAAGGCATCACCTTCGCTTTAGGAATCAATTACACATTTAATTAAACACTTATGAACACCAAGACTTTTTTACCTCAAACAATTCTTGTCCTCGCCGGGCTGTTATGGCTCGCCGTTTCATGCAACAAGCCACAAGACGTGCCGCCGCCTGCGCAAAATGACACCGAAACCAACATGACCATTGCCGAGTTGCAGGCCTTGTACACGGTAAGCAACGACATCCCTTATCAAGAAATCCCTATGGGGACGGTCATTTCCGGCGTCGTGACCTCGTGCGACAAAGAGAAAAACTGCTACCAGTACCTCACTATCCAAGACGAAACGGGAGGCATCATGATCAGCTTGCGCAACACGGAGTTATACAACAAATACCCTGTGGGATTGTCGCTCACCGTGGAGTGCGACGGTTTGGTCATCGGCCATAAATACCGCAACAAGCAGATTGGAGTAGAGAAAGACGGTGTCATGACCGCCATCAACAAGTCGGATGAAGAGAACTACCTGTTTCCCGACGGTACGGTAGGAGAGGAGCCTGCTCCTTTGGTCATTACCTCCAAAAACCAGATTGAGGACAGTTATTACAACCGCTTGGTGCGCATTGAGGGATGCCGTTTGCAGAATGGCGGCGTCGACGTGTTTTGTCCCGACAGCGTGACGACCTATTGCACAAGGTATATGCTGCTTGCCGACAACACGGTCATGAGCCTGCGCACCATGAGCCGCGCCTCCTTCGCCCATGAGGTGCTTCCTGCGGGCCGCTGTAACCTGAAAGGCATCCTCGTCAACTCATCTGGTGGGCCGCAGCTGTATCTCCGCTCCTTGGATGACGTGGAGTAGTATCGTAAATTTTTCTACCTTTGTGCCCTGGTATCAAACCCGAAACTATGAAGAAGCGTGTTTTTTTGACCGGCGCCACGGGCACGATGGGCTGGGCTGGACTGCAGGAACTGCTGAAGTATCCCGAGCAGTATGAGGTTACAATCTTGGCACGGCCAAGCAAGAAAAACAAAAATAAGCTGAAACCCTTAGAGGGTAAAATACACGTCGTCTGGGGTGACTTGACCCGTTATGAGGACGTCCTGAAAGGCGTGAGCGGCGCCGACTACGTGCTGCATGTGGGTGGTATGGTGTCGCCGAAGGCCGACTACTATCCCGAGCAGACCCTCCGCGTGAACGTGAAGGCGGCGGAGAACGTGGTGCAGGCCGTCCTGGCACAACCCAACCGCGAAGAGGTGTATGTGGTGTATATCGGCTCGGTGGCCGAGACCTCCGACCGTAACGAGCCGCTCCACTGGGGACGCTGCGGCGACCCCGTCTTCGCCAGCGCGTTCGACTACTACGCCGTCAGCAAAATCGCCGCCGAGCGTATCTTCGCCGAGTCGGGGCTGCGTCACTGGGTGAGCCTGCGGCAGTCGGGCATCCTTTACCCCGCCATCCTCAAGAACTTCGACCCCATCATGTTCCACGTCCCCATCCGTGGCGTGCTCGAGTGGGCCACCGTGGAGGACTCGGGCCGACTGCTGGAGCGTGTGTGCCGTGACACGGTGCCGTTCGACTTCTGGAACCGCTTCTACAACATCAGCAGCGGACCGCAATACCGCATGAGCAACTATGAGTTTGAATGCCGTGTGCTGAATGCCGTCTACTGCCCCCGTCCCGAGAAGATCTTCAACGCCAACTGGTTCGTGCTGAAGAACTTCCACGGACAATACTACCTCGACGCCGACCTGCTAGAGGACTATCTGCACTTCCGCGCCAACATCCCGCTGGACGACTATTTCCAACAGATGAGCGACAGCCTGCCCAAGATTTTCGGCATGGCTAAAATCGTACCTCCTGCCATCATGAAGTTGGCGCTGCGGACGCTGGCCAACAAGAAGAAATACGGCACGCAGTATTGGATCAAGCACCATGACGAGAAGCGCATCCGTACCTATTACGGCAGCTTGGAGCAATACCAAGCCATCCCCGACTGGAAGGATTGGGACCTGACGGAGCCTGTGGGTCAGGACAAGGCCGTGCATATCGACCATGGCTACGACGAGACAAAACCTTTGACGGCTCTGACGCTGGCTGATTTGCAGGCGGCAGCCGCATTCAGGGGTGGACGTCTGGTGTCGGAGTCCTATTCGGGCGACCCGATTCAAATGCTGACCTGGGAATGCCATCAGGGACACCGCTTTGAGGCCTCGCCCAAGCTGATTTTGGAAGGCGGCCACTGGTGCCCGGAGTGTATGTCGGACCACTGGGACGGCTTCTCCGACGTGGCGAAGCACAGTCCTTTCTTCGCACAGGTGTACAAAAGTACATTGCCGTGATTATCAACCACGGCGAAACACCTCAAGGTCGCTAGACTTATTTCACAATGAATTTAGCCGTCTCGCACAGGTTCTCACCTTTGACTTGCAAGAAATAGATTCCCTTTTCCAAGTCTGCAACGGAGATGGTTCCGCTAGTGTATCCAGTAGCCACCTCCTGTCCCAAAAGATTGAAAACGGAATACGCCACCTCTTCGCAAGGCATGTTCTTCAGATAGAGGATGTCGGTGGCGGGGTTGGGATACACTTCCAGAGGCAGTGTGGTGTTGTACTCATTCACAGCCTCGGGCGCGGACTTGGGGATGATATCCACGATGATGCCTTCTATTTTGGTCATCCCGTAATAAAAGTTGGGGTCGGGAATTTTGTACCAGCCGTCCTGGGATCCACCATAGCCGAAGTTGATATGGAACTTGCCAGTGCTTTCGTTATAGCCGTCGACCACGACGTTGTGTCCGACCGTGCCTTCGGGGTTCTCGACGGCCAAGTGGGCGGGATAGCCATCGTTGATATTGGAAATTAAAAGCGCATACATCTCTGTCGTGGCTTCGCGAAACAGCTTGCATTGCGTGAAACCAAAGCGTTTGTAGGCCTCGAAAGCCTGATCCACGTAGAAGGTGCCTGAGCCTTGCGAGGTGTACACCTGCGTGCAAGCCGTGCCACAGGCAAAGACTAGCGCCGCAATCAAATCGTTGGGGAGGTATAGGCCAAGTTCGTAGGTGGCATCAATGGAGTCCAGCATGTCGTTCAGCTGCGGGAACGACAGGAACCCCAGGTCCTCCCAGTCGTCGTCGATAGTGTAGTTACGGCCGGCATAGTGATGGGCATAGTCGTCAGCGTCAGTAAAGCGGGTGTCTTGTGTCGTCCGCAGATGATTGATGATCTGCGCCATGGCAATGGCGGGACATCCGGCATAGCTGTAAGCGTAGTTGTTGACGGGGTCTCTTGGACAGAACTGATTATAAGGATATTCCTGCTTCCAATGTGTGAGGAGGAAGCCATCCGCGCGAAGCGAAGGTGTGGCGTCGTCGGGGATCGGGTCGGTTTTAAGGAGCGGTTGTTGCGCCCAGCCATTCGAAAGGCCAAACACCAAGGAAAGAACTAGTGTCATTCCCAGTACACGCCAAGATAATTGCTTATTCATTTGCTAATAATTTTAGATTCAACATTTAATAACCATATATATCATTCTTTCACAAATTTCACCACACGTCCCTCGGCTTTGACGGCATAAACACCTGAAACCAAGCGGCTCACGTCGAGTTTACCTGTGTAGCGTTTCTGCAACACCATTCGGCCTGTCATGTCGAAAATAGTGACAATCTCCCCCTCTTTCACATCAAGTTGAAGCAGGTTACTTGCGGGATTGGGCCAAACAGGAAGGCTTCCCGTTGTTTGCTCTGGGATGCCGGTGGGGTCGGTTACAGTGAAGTTGATTGTCCAAGCCTGAAATTGTCCCGTAGCGGGATAGCCGATACTATTTTGAGTGTCGAGGAAGGAGGTGTCGCCGTCAAAGTAAACTGTCATCTCCTCGGCGAAGACATATCCCTCTTCGGGAGAGAACAGAATGCCCATATAATACACGCCGTCTTCTTGATCGAACACATCCTCTTCGGCAAGGTCGACGACACTGCCATCGCAGGACCACACCCAACGTCGCTCTTCGATGACGCAATGGGCATCCGAAGCCACGGCCACGTCGAAGTCGGGATGTTCGCCATAGGCAGGTACCGTGAAGCCCTCCACGTAAATCTCGTTGATGACCTCGGGCTCTGGAGGTGTCGGCTGCGGCACCATAAACAAGCCTGTGAGTTGCGTGCCGAGTCCTATCTCGCCAAGGGAGGTCGCCATGCCGGTTTCCGTGTCCACCTGATACAGTCCGTGGTCACTCGCAGTGGCGAACTGGGCCCAATAAAGCTCGTCGGTGTCGAGGTCAAAGGCCATGCTTTGCGTGTACCACACCTCTTTGCCCGTGGGTCCGACCAAGGTGGTGGTGGCGTCGTTGAGATTGATCTCGTACAAGTTGCCGCCTTCATAGGCCACACCATAAGCCCGTCCTTGGCTGTTGATGGCCAGTGTCCACAGCTTCTCGCTGAAGCTGCCAACGACTTCAACCTCTGAGGGCGCGGCAAGACTGGAACGCTTCAAGAAACTGTTGTACTGACTGTCTTGGCATAAAAAGTACATCATCCCATCCTGGGGGTTGTATGCCATGTCGATGTACAAGTTATATTGTTCCAATGCCGGCACCACCGTCTCGTATGTGCCGATGGTTTGCGTCGCCTCATCAAAAGGCGCCTTGCAGAGGCTTCTCGTCATGGTGACAAACCACACATAACCGTCTAGATAGGTGGCAGCCCATAATTCAGGGAGTGTCTCGGAAACCGCCTGCACCTCATCGGGGTTCTGCGTGTTGAAGGTGATGAACTGGTTCTGCCAGCTTTCTCCGTTGAAACAAGTGCGGGCGTAGCCATACCATTGGGTGCCTTGCGCATTGGCGACGCCGATAATGGCCATCAGCACCACGGTCATCCATGCACGTAATAATCTATTCATATCGTTAAGATTACTTTGATTTTTCTCTGCAAAAGTAATAAAAATGGTTTACGCCATAAAAATGACAAATGACTTTTAAAAAACTTTCCTATTTTTGCAAGAAACAAATCCACCTTAGAATGATTAGCATTGGTAGTTTATTCAGCAGCGCGGGCGATATGCTCGCTTCGCGTAACATCGATAAGGACATTGAGGCATTACAGGAAACCGTGAAGGCTTTGGATTATGAGTTGTCGTTGCTGCGCTATAAGGACAGCGACGACGAGGACGTCAGGCTTGCATACGAGTTTTTGAAGAAGCGGCCGTTTAGTACCCCTTTGTATCCCTACGAGAAATTGCGCGACATGCCCGCTGTAGAAGCCCAGTTCGACAAGGATCTGAAGATGTGCTATGTGATGCATAACGGGCACCCGTTGTATTTCCCGAAAGGCGAACACGAGAAGTTTGTCAACTGGCTCTACCGCTATGCCATCGAGGACGATGACGTCGCAGGTAACGGCTATCGCCAACGTTGTCCTCATGCCTACCAATCCGAACGCTATCACATCGAAGAAGGGGATGTGCTGATCGATGCTACAGGAGGTCGGTGCTTGACCCCTCAGGAGGTGGTTGACGATGTGGTTGACGACGTGGTCAACAAGCTCAATGCCGCTATTACCAGACGTGCTAAAGACATGCAGCAGGATGTCGAGATTGACGTTGGGAGCCCGAGAGGTTTGTTGGCACTCAATGTGATTGATAAAGTCAGCAAGGTCTATATGGTCGAGCGCGCTGCGCGTTGGTGGAAGCCCATCGAGGCCACCTTTGCTCCTTACAAAGATAAGGTGGAACTGGTGAAAGGCGTCCTCTCAGGCAAAAAGAAAAGGAAAGGGAAGGAGGAAGAACCAGAGAAAAAGAAAAGGGAGAAGAGAATCAGACTGGTCGATTTGTTGGAAAGATGCGGAAATCAGCGCGTGTTCGTGATGATGGACCTCGAAGGCAAGGAACTGGACGTGCTGAAAGACGCACAAGAATACCTGCAGGCAGCCAAGAACCCGATAACGCTTGCGGTATGTGCCTATCATCGCACCACCGACTACGACGACCTAAAACGCTTCTTCGAAGCCATCGGCTATCACACCGAGACGCAGCCCGGCTACATCTACACCGATATGATTGATGGTCGAGGGATACACTCACTGCGCCGAGGCATCATCCGTGCGTCGAATGTTTAAGGTTTTTAAATCAAGTCCTTCTCGTCGATGAGGTTGTTCAGCAGGGCATAGACGGTGAGGCCCGACACCGACTTGATGCCGGTCTTGCGGGTGATGTTCTTGCGGTGCGAGATGACGGTATGGATGGAGATGTTCATCTGGTCGGCGATCTCCTTGTTCATCATGCCTTTGGCCACGGCCACCAAGACGTCGGTCTCACGCTTCGAGAGCTCCACGTCGTCGTTCTTCGTGGCTTCGCTCTGCGCGAACTCGTTCATCTTACTGATGACCTTCGACTTCGTGTCGTTGATTTCGATGACCCCGCTGAAAGGCGTCAGCATGGAATGGTCGAGGTAAGAGGACACCAAGGCAACGACGATAACACTAGGATGATCCTTACCGAGTTGCGACAGGAAGTCCTTACTGTGGAAGCCCAGCAGCATCGGGTCGATAACCAGCAGGTTGGCATCGGTGGCCGTGATCTTCTCGGAGAGATGCTCGGGGCTGTCGAGGCGTGCCACTACGTCGAATTGCGCCATGCCATCGATGATTTCGGCCAAGCCGATAGCGATGATCTCAGAGGCTTCACAAATGATGACACGGTTACTCATGGCAGGGCTTTTTCAAGGGATTCGACACAGGGGATGAGGATGCGCTCCTCGATGAGGGAATGGCGGTTGAGGTCGTCGCTCAGCTCCATGATATCGTACGAGATCTCGATGCGTTCCTTGGGCAGGATGTCGCCCGGCAGGTACTTGAGCAGGATGTTCATCATGTCGTCGAGCACGTCCTGTATGTTGGTGTGGTTATGCTCAAACTCGTCGATCTTATAGGAATCGGTGCGCTGTCCGTGGAGCAAGGCCTCGATGTAAGGGAACACCACTTCTTCCTCGTAGTACTGGATATGCCGCATCACCTCTTGTTTGTACTCGTCGTAGAAATGACGGAGCATGGGGCCGTATTTCTCTCCGCAGGCCTCGATGATGCGTTGCAGATGCTCCTCGATATGCGGGAAACGCTCGTTGAGATAATACTGGTGCGAGGCTTTTAGATAGGAGAGCAAGTCGTTCATGTCGATCTGCTGCAACTCCGCTTTCCCCGGCGTAAAACTACTGTCGGAGTAGATCTCGCATATCATGAGGAACAGGTCGGTGTTGACCTGGTTCATCTGGCACACCTGGGCCACATTGCGGTCGCCGAAGCCCAGCCCGATGCCGAAACGCGACAGCAGCTGCAACAGCCTGCGGTCGGCAGTCAGCAGCTCGGCAAACTTAGTGTCTTTAGAGAAAGGAGTTTTCTTTTTGGGCATGACATTTAGAATCTTCGATTTGATGGGGCAAAGATATTGAAAAAAACGACACGTGATCATCGTAATAAATGGCTAAAAACGACCATCTTAATTCCCCACAATTGGGGATTGCCCACAGCGAGAAAAAAGCGCCATCTTTGCACCCAAATTAGAGACGTATGAGTCACGAACATCATCATCACCATCATCACGTGGTTGCCGACAACGGGCAGATGCGCAAAATCCTTTGGGCGGCCATCATACTGAATCTCCTCTTCGTCGGCGTGGAAGCCGGCGTGGGCCTTTGGCAAAACAGCCTTTCTTTGTTGAGCGATGCAGGGCATAACCTGAGCGATGTGTTCTCGTTGGTGCTGGTCGTCGTGGGGCTGCATCTGGTCAAGGTGCACAGCAACGAACACTACACCTACGGCTACAAGAAAAGCACCATCCTCATCTCGCTGGCCAACGCCATCCTGCTGCTCGTGGCGGTAGGCGTCATCGTGGCGGAGAGTGTCCACAAGCTGCGTGAGCCAGCCGCCATCGACGGCGCTGCCATTTCATGGACGGCAGGCGTGGGTATCGTCATCAACGGCTTGACGACCCTGCTGCTCATGCGCGGACAGAAAGGCGACATCAACATCCGCGGGGCGTTTCTCCACATGGCTGCCGACACGCTGGTGAGCATCGGCGTGGTCATCAGCGGCATCGTTATCTCCTTCACAGGCTGGTATATCATCGACCCGATTATCGGCATCGTCATCGCAGCCGTCATCCTGGTTAGCACCTGGGAGCTGCTGCGCGACAGCATGAGGCTGGCCTTGGACGGCGTGCCCGAAGGCATCGAAGTCGACGAGGTGATGCAGGCCATGCAAGAGGCGGAGCATGTCACCGACGTCCATCACCTGCACATCTGGGCAATGAGCACTACCGAGAACGCCTTGACGGCACACGTGGTCGTCGACGATGAACTCGAGGCGTTGGCAGTGCGTAAGGCATTGAAAGAAGTGCTATGTGAAAAAGGCATCAGCCACGCCACCATTGAGATCGAAAGCGGCGATGGCTGCTGCGACAAAGAGTGTTAGTTGGTCGTTATCTCGTCAAGGAAATGGCGGAAAGAAACCTTTGCACCAATGCGTCGAGAGAATAAAGCCCGTCGGCATTGACATCCAAGCCTTTGAGATGGATGGAAAACACCATAGGCGGATTTTCCAGATCCAGCAAGGTCATGTTACGCAGTTGCTCGGTGCTTTGATAAACGAGGTTGAGTGCGACAAAGGACTGGCCTTCGCCGTCTTCCCATCTCTCAATGACCAATTTACTGCCGATAGGGGTCTTTTTCTCAATAGTCTGCGGCAGGCTATAGTCTTCTGCATCCAGTGAGGCCAGCACGCTGCAGATGTTGGAGTCGTGGCCGCAGAGGAAGGTGAACTTCCTCCCGTCTTTTTGAAGCTCTTCGAGCATGGTCCGTAAGAGCGGGCGCGCCACCTGACGGGCCACCACGGGGGCGGTGAACAGCACGTCGCCATACCAGTCCTTGATGGCTGAGATGCTTTCCCAGTCTTCCCAAGTCAACGCGTGGCCGAAGGCGGCCTTCACCGCATCAGGTTCCTCATAGTATTGCAGGACGAGTGCGTCGGCAGCCTGACAAGCGAGGCGCAATGAGCCACCCATGCCCGGCTCACGATATTTAACCAGGTACACACGTGCGTCGTCGGTACGGAAGTGGCAGGTGTCGCCTTCAAGGCAGGCCGGACTATGGTCCATATCAAGCACACGCTCCAGCATTTTGTAGTTCTTCGCCATCTTTTCCCCAATCCCAAGCATCCCTTTCTCGCCGCCCATCGCTGTGATCTGCTGTTGGGCCAGGGCTTTGAAACTCTCGTTGTCGTCGGTAATCTGCGGTGCGAACACGGAGTCCATCCTGCCCAGTTCACAATGGTGCTCGATGTGGACATTTGCCACAGGCAGCATCCCCGAGGAGAAATACTGTGCCGTGGCGATGGTGCGCTGCAGGGAGTTGGCATAGAAACGCATGGTGCCCTCGGCGGGGATCTCGTTTTCCCGCATCAAGCCCTCGCTGACGAGCCATTTGCGGAAATACTGACCCATCATTGTCTCCAAAGCGCCGCCGCGCAGCGACAGCTCACTGGGTGCTGACGACCAATGATACCATTCATGAGGCGTGATGCGCTGCAAAGTCGAACGCCTCCCCGAGAGGGGTGAGCGGATGTTGTGGCGGCTCAGCACCACGACTTGTTTCAGCGTGTAGCGTTCCCTGAAATCGTCGGTGCGGTTGACCTGGGCGAATGCCGAAAGCGACAGGCCCAGCATAAGGAAAAGCAGAAGGGATTTCGATGCTTTGAACATAGTTTCTATTTTGCCACAAAGGTACGCTTTTTTGGCGACCCGACAAGACACTATAAATTGGGGATTGATGCTTCCGAAAATACCCATTATTAGGGATTGTCGTGCATTTTGCAAAGGCGGAATTTTGCAGCCGAAACTAAAAGGGTGCTATGAAAAGGGTTGTTCTTTTACTCCTTCTCTGCGTTTTCGGCTTTTGCTTGAAGGCCCAAACGCCTGTGTCATCTGAAAAACACCAGCGTTTCGACGGCGGCATGATGGTACACACGGGCTATCTGCATGCGAACTACAGCGCATTGAACTATGAAGCAAAAGGCATGACCTTTGGCCTTGGCGGAGTGCTGCGTTACCATCTTGGCAATCATTTTCGTGTTGGTGGTGAAGGCTATGTCAGTACCTTGAAACAAATGGGCAACGGCAGTTATATCCGAACCGGTTGGGGCGGACTGCTAGCCGATGCCAATTGGCGTTTCGGACGATGGCAACCCTTTGTGGGAGTCGCTGTCGGCGGTGGAAAAGGCTCTTTGCTGCTGATGTATGATGGCTCGGCTGAGGACTGGGAGGCGGAGCCAGAGGTTTTTCTGCACAACGAGTCGTTTTTCTTCGTGAATCCCAACATCGGCGTGGAGTTCGCCCTCACCGATGCCGTCCACCTGACTTTGAAGGTCGACAGGCTCATCCCGCTTTCGAACATCGAAATGCCTGCGGGTGTGAGATGTTATTTGGGGGTTGTGTTTGCGCATTAGCTTTTTCAGGCACATTAAGCGGGGTTACGGTAAAAACCACTATCTTTGCCCATCATTTAAGGCAAACATCATGGAAATCTCCACCCTGCTTGACATCCACACCCGAGAGGAGCTTTATCAGTGGTACCTTGAAAACCACGATAAAGCCTCCGACTTTTGGCTGCGCATCAACAGGGCCGAGGCGGATTGTCCTGGGGTGGTTCGCTATGTCGATGCCGTGGAGGTAGCCCTATGTTTCGGGTGGATCGACAGCACCATGAAACGCATCGATGACGGGAAGCCCATCCAGCATTTTACGCCACGGCGCAAAGGGAGCAACTGGTGCGAGCAGAACCTCGTGCGCTGCCGCCGCCTCGTCGAGACGGGTGAGATGGCCCCCGCCGGACTCGCCGTCATCCCCGACATCGACCCGTCCCATTTCGTCTATGAAGACTGGGTGATCGACGCCATTAAAGCCGATGAACAAGCCTGGAAACACTACCTTTCATTCCCTGCAAACTACCGCCGCATCAAGGTTGACCGCATCCAGCATTACTACCACACCAAACGCGAAGACTACGCCTTTAAGATGCTGAAAAAGTTCATCGACGACTGCCATGCGGGCAAGCTTCAATCCGGCTGGAGCGACTTCGGAAGGCTGGGATAAGACATCCTCATTTCTTACTAAACGCGCTTTCAAAAACCCCAATTATTGGGGATAATACCGCTTTTCTGCAATTCGGATTTTTGCAGTCGAATTTGATTATTAGTATCCCGACTATGAAACTGATTACGATTGCAAAATGCGCGGCATTGGGTTTGGCACTGAGTGTCATGCCGTTGCAGGCGCAAAACAAAGTCAACGACTCGACGAAGTTTTTCTCTTTGTCGAGGCTTACCGTGGGCGGCTACGGAGAGGCCGTCTACACCCGTAATTTCTATAGCGACAACATGTTCCGCTACTCCCACGCTGAGCGTTACCGCGACGCCAAAGGCCACGGCCGCGTCGACTTGCCGCATGTGGTGGTCAACTTAGGCTACGACTTCGGCAAGGGCTGGAGCATGGGCACGGAAATCGAGTTTGAACACGGTGGCAACGAAGTGGCCGTGGAGATCGAAGCCGAAGAGACGGGCGAGTTCGAGCACGAGATCGAACGTGGCGGCGAAGTCGCCTTGGAACAGTTCTGGCTCCAGAAGTCGTTCGGCAAGGGCTTCAACATCCGAGTAGGCCACATCGTGGTGCCCGTCGGACAGACCAACAACGCCCACCTGCCCACGCAGTTCTTCACCTGCTACCGTCCCGAGGGCGAGTTCACCATCATGCCTAACACCTGGCACGAGACCGGCATCAGCCTATGGGGAAAGCTCGGCAATTGGCGCTATGAGGCTATCGTGGTGCCTGCCCTCAACTCCGACATGTTCAACAACGCTAACTGGGTGAAGAACGGCTCGGCCTCGGGCTATGAGTTCCGCGTGGCCAACCACCTGGCAGGCGCCTTGCGCATCGACAACTACAGCATCCCCAACTTCCACTGGGGCGTGAGTGGCTACGTCGGCAACACCTTTAATAATGACATCGTCACCAATGAGTTCAGCGAGACCAGCCAATATAAAGATGTAAAAGGCACCGTCGTCATCGGCACGGCCGAGTTCGACTACAAGGGTCACGGCCTCGTGGTGCGCGGCAACTTCGACTACGGTCACCTCAGCGACGCCAACCTCATCTCGGCCTGGAACAAAAACCAAAACCACCAGAGCTTCTCGCCCTATCCGCGTTCCTTGGTCGGCGAGGCCGCCATGGCTGCTGGAGGCGAGGTCGCCTACGACGTCCTGCATAGCATCAAACACAAAGGCGACCATCAGCTCTACGTCTTCGGTCGATACGACTACTACGACAGTTACATCCCCACCTCCAACGCCCTCACCGACTACCAGTGGACCGACCGCCATGTGATGACCCTCGGTGTGAACTATTACCCCATCAAGCAGGTCGTCATCAAAGCGCAATACGCCAAGCGCTTCCTGAAAGAGCAATACAACGATGAGCCTTCGTTCTCCTTATGCGTGGCGTATAGCGGGTTTTTTACGAAATGATGCCTGTAGAGACGTTTCCCGAAACGTCTCTACAATCGAAAATTCAATAGACGTTTCAGGAAACGTCTATACAAACGGAACAAACAACACAATTAAATATCAAAAAAATGAACAAATTCCTGAAATCCGCAGCCCTGATTGCTGCATCCATCCTGTTGACAGTGAACTTCAGCTCCTGCAACAAAGACCCTCAAGACAACACCGAAGAGGCCAACAAGGCCACCAAAGAGGCCATTGTGAAGCAGTACCTCAACCACACGGTGTATCCCACCTATGCCAGCCTAGCCGACGAGTCCGACAAACTCGTTGAGAACCTGGAGGCCCTGAAGGCCAACAAGACCCAAGCCAACGTCAACGCCGCCGCGGCCACCTTTCTCGAAGCACGCCACTGGTGGGAGATGAGCGAGGCCTTCCTCTTTGGCGCCGCCTCCGACTTCGGCATCGACCCGCATATCGATTCATGGCCCCTCGACGAAGACGCCTTCAACAACCTGCTGGGTAGCCCCAATATGATCGCTGCCTTGGCCAACGACGAAGACGGCACCGTGGCCGGTGAGCAGCTCGGCAACGCCCTGCTTGGCTTCCACGGCATCGAGTACATCCTCTTCCGCAACGGCGAGCCCCGCAACGTAAATGAAATCACCGACGACATGCTCGTTTACGTGGTGGCCGTGTCGCGCGACCTGCGCAACCGCTGCTTCCAACTCGAAGTGAGCTGGAACGCCAACGCTCCCCAAGCCCATAAGGACTTGATGGAAGAGCTGGAACTCAACACCAGCGTCAACGGCAGAGACAACACCTATGGCGACAACATGATGCAAAGCGGTCAGGCCGGCAGCACCTATGCCACCTTCACCAACGCCCTCGAAGCCATCGCCGACGGCTGCATCGACATCGCCGACGAGGTGGGCACCTCCAAGATCGGCAAGCCCCACACCGGCGAAGACGTGACCTATGTGGAGTCGCCCTACAGCCAAAAGTCCATCAAGGACTTCTACGACAACATGACCAGCGTGAAGAACGCCTACATGGGCGGCATGGAAGGCCAGAGAGACGAGAGCATGTCGCTGCACACCTACATCAGGGACAACAACAGGGAACTCGATACCAAGGCCGTGAACGCCATCGAGAAGGCCCTGGCCGCCATCAACGACATGGCTGCTCCTTTTGTGCTGAACTACGCTGACGCCAGCGCCGGCGCCGCCATGGAAGCCTGCCAAGACCTCTCCGACGTGATGGCCGAGGTGAAGGCGGAGTTCTCAAAGATTGATATTAAGTAAATTTGACACAAATGAGACCGCGAGTCACTCTATCGTGCTAATAGTCCTCATGGCGGACAAGGATCCGCCATCTCCTAAATGCGAAGACGACACCCTTCCGCTCAGGAGATTGCGGGTCAAGCCCGCAATGAGGACAAGAGTATTAGGGTAGTGTTTCCCGGTCTCTAGTCAGAACAAACAGAAATCCATAAAATTTAAATACCATGTCCAATTACAAGTTTTTAGGAATCATTACCATCGTGGGGCTTATGGTTCTAGCCTCCTGCAAGCAGCCCGAGCCAGAGCCGATGGTCGTCAGCGAGGAAACCTACGCCGGTGGTGAGCTGGGCACCACCTTCAACCGCTCGGCCACGGCCTACGAAGACCCCACACCCGCCACCGAGGAGGCCGGCTTGACCCGTGCCTTCAAGTACGGCGAGGCTTTCTTTGAGCGCACCTACACGCAAAACAACGAGCCTTTCAAGGGCTTAGGACCTCTTTACATCCGCAGCAGCTGCATCGCCTGCCATCCTGGCTACGGCCATGGCATGAGGATGGACCGCTATCGTGCCGACGACTGGGGCAACGGCTATCTGCTCGTCGTCACCGACCGCAACGACACCTACCTCAGCTCCCTGACGGGTATGCCGCAGACCAAGGCCGTGGCACCCTTCAAGGCGCCCATCGACGAGACGAAGATCCAAATCAACTGGCTCAGCTACGTTGACGAATGGGGCAACCAGTTCCCCGACGGCGAGACCTACAACCTCTCTTATCCTGAGGTCTACATCCCCGAGGACGCCTATTACGTCCCGCTGCAGGTGGGTGGCAACGACATCCCCTATAGCGATGTGGTGGTGCGCCTCGAGTCGACCATCGGCATCTATGGCACCGGCCTCATTGACGCCATCCCCGACGATTCGCTGAAGGCACAATACCAGAAGGAATACAACGACGGTTACATGCAGAACGGCATCAACCCGGCCATGTGGGCAGGTTCTGATTGGGCGCCTACGGGCCTCTATGGCAACACCACGCACCCGAAGAAATACACCTACGCCCTTACCCGCGGTCCCTTGCAGGACGCTCCCGGCGCCAACGCCATCTGGAACATCACCAATGTGACGCACCGCACCAAGATGGGCCATTACATGACCGCCGCCTACGCCACCAAGGCTTCTCAAGACCCCGACGTGCAGGCCGAGTTCTACAACTACTTCCCGCAGTACAACCTCACGGGCAATGTGGAGACCGACATCTACAACTACCTGATGATGAACGACCAGATCCCCGACGAGCTCAAAGTGCCCGAGATGAAGGACGAGGACTATGTCAACTTCATGGTGTGGCACCGCGGCCTGGCCGTGCCTGCCGCACGTAACATCGACGACCCCGAGGTTCAACACGGCAAGGAGCTCTTCAAGAGCATGGGCTGTGCCTACTGCCACCGTCCCTCATGGCAGACCGGCGACGACATGTTTACCGACCCGACCGGATTCTTCGCCGACGGCGACCCGCGTCTGCCGCGCCATCCCAACCAGAAGATCTGGCCTTACAGCGACTACATCCAGCACAAGCTCCACATGGAGAACGACATCCGCACGGGCTGGTGCCGCACCACGCCGTTGTGGGGTAGGGGACTGTCGGCCATCTGCACGGGTCGCAGCGACCGCTTGCACGACTGCCGCGCACAGACCGTCATCGAGGCCATCATGTGGCACGGCAACGCCCAAAGCGACGCCCGACGCTCGGTGGAGAAATTCCGCGAGCTGTCAAAAGAAGACCGCGACGCCGTTGTGAAATTCATTGATGCGATTTAATATCCACCATTAATGGGGACATCACCACCCAAAAATCGCCACAGGTGGGGATTTCACAGTTCTCAAAACCGTCGTTACTTTGCAGCAGATTTTTGCCTTATGTAAATAGAATGAGTTTTGAGTTAGTTTTCGATGCGGGGCAAAAACCTTTGTCCCGCATCTTTCTTATTTTTGCAACATCTTATTGAACTATGAAATACGTTCGTCACATCATATCGGTCTTGATTATCATTTTGATTGCTGTCCTCGCCGCTGGCACCATCGTCGAGAAGCTGCATGGCTCGGAGTTCGCGCTGAGCCATGTGTATGGCACTTGGTGGTTTGTGTGCTTGTGGGCTCTGGTGTCGGGTCTCATGGTCTATATGGCGGTGAAATGCCGCATGTGGAAAAGGATGGCGGTCTGCGCCCTGCATGCCGCCATCCTATTCATCCTGTTGGGTGCCTTGCTCACCATGCTCACAGGACAGCACGGCCGGATGAAACTCGAACCCAACCGACCCAACAGTCACTTCTTCATCCAAGACAAGGAGGATGTTACTAAAGAGGCGCTGCCTTTCAGCCTCACCTTGGACCGTTTCGAAATCGAGAAATATCCCGACACCGAGAAGCCGAAAGACTATGTGAGCTACCTCCAACTCAAAGACGGCGACACCAAAGAGGACATCGTCATCTCGATGAACCACATCCTGAGACACAAGCATTACCGTTTCTACCAAAGCGACTTCGATGAGTTAGGCAACTCTATCCTCGATGTCGCCCGCGACCCTTGGGGCATTGGCGTGACCTACGTGGGCTATGCGCTGCTCTTCATGGCCTTGGTGGCCATCCTTATTGAACATCGAAAGGACTGCCGTGCCGTCACATGGTCGTGGATAGGGGTGCTTGTCGTCTTGCTCGTGTTCCTCTACGTCAGGATGCTCACCCATCCTTTGTTGCCCGTGCTGCGTTCGCCTTTTTTCAGCCTTCACATCTCGACCATCGTCACGGCATATGCCTTGCTATTAGGTATCATGGTGGTGGGCATCATTGCTTTAATCAAGCCGAAAGACAAGGCTCGTCTGGAGCGAATGAAAAGCCTCAGCACGGCGATGCTCTATCCAGCCGTGGCCTTGCTGGCCATCGGCATCTTCATCGGGGCGATATGGGCCAATGTCTCTTGGGGCAATTATTGGTCATGGGACCCGAAGGAAGTCTGGGCACTCATCACCTTGTTTATCTATGCCGCGCCGCTGCATGAGAAGGTATGGAAGACCTTCCTGAAGCCAGTGTTTTTCCATATTTACTGCATTCTGGCCTTCCTCAGCGTGCTCATCACCTATTTCGGGGTGAACATGCTATTGGGCGGCGTGCATGCGTATTAATTAGCCATGGAATCTATGGCAACCACCAATACTAGAAAGTGTATCCAAAGTTGAGGAAAAAGCCGTAGGCTTTGGTGGTAGTGCCTGTTTTTTTGTTGGGGTTGAGGAACCCGTAACGGCCGCCGAGTGAAAGGATGAATTTATTGAAGTCTATTTCCAACCCCGCCACGCCGTAAAGATTAAACCGACTCATGTAGCCATTTTCGCCATACCACTCATGGTTTGTATCGGTGTTAAGAGGCCAAGTAATAGTTTCGGAGGTTTTGCCTGTGATGCCCCAACTCAGCATCGGACCAATAAACGGACTGATGGTAACGGAACTGCCGGCTGGGATGCCATAGTGGATGAATACGGGAATGTCGATCAGCGTCTGCCGTTCCCTAATGGTGTGGTGGACAAAAATATCCCCCATCCAATAATGCTCCGCATCGTCTCTCAAATTAATTCTATACTGCGCACCTGCGGTAAGGCTGAAGTTTTTGGAGAGGTTGAATTTCCAGTCAACTCCAAAATAAATTCCATGATAAAACAACGTGGTGTCATACGTGGGAGTTTTTGTGTACATCAACTCAGGTGCATAACCGGCGTGGATGTTCAACTGGGCTTGCGCTTTCTCGGTGACGAACAGGGCGGCGAGGAAAGCCAAAACAATAAGTGTCTTTTTCATGATATGTGGTTTTGTTGTTTTCATTGGGTCTTAACTGCAAAGATACACATTTTTTTTTGAATTAAGCTTTTGTATCTCTCTTTTTCTACTCATCCTTCGGCTCCACATGCACCACCACATGGGTCTCTTCGCCGTATCGCTGCCGCAGGGCTTCCTCCACTTCCGAGGCCTTGTCGTGGGCTTCCTTGAGGCTGATGCCGCCGTCCATGAGGATGTGCATCTCGATGGCGTAGTGGTTGCCGATGCGGCGCGTGCGCAGGTCGTGTGGCTCGCTGACGCCAGGCACCTCGGAGGCTAGTCTTAGGATTTCGTCTTCCACCTCATCTGGCAACGACTGCTCCATAAGGTCGCCGATGCCGTTTTTGAGGAGGTCGAAGGCCACCTTGACGATGAAGGCGCCCACCACCACTGAAGCGATGGGGTCGAGGATGATCCAGCGCTCGCCGAGGAAGATGGCGCCTCCGATGCCCACCGCCGTGCCGATGGACGACAGGGCGTCGCTGCGGTGATGCCATGCGTTGGCTTCCACCGCTTTCGAGTTCAGCTTGCGCGCCTTGATGATGGAGTAGCGGTAGACGGCCTCTTTCATCACGATGGAGACGATGGCGGCCCAGAACGCCAGCTTGCCGGGGGCCTCGAGCACGTCGCCGTTGGCCCAGGCTGCAATCTTCATCGCACCTTTCACGATGATGCCGATGGCGACGGCCATTAAGGCGATGCCGATGACGGTGAGCGCCAAGGTCTCGTATTTGCCGTGGCCGTAGTCGTGCGACTTGTCCTGTGGCTTATTGCTGATCTTGACGAACACCAGCACGATGATGTCGGTCACGAAGTCGGAGAGCGAGTGGGCGGCGTCGGCGATCATGGCCGAGCTGTGGCCTACGATGCCTGCCACGAACTTGAACAGCAGCAGGAGCGCGTTCACCGCCCCGCCGACGAGCGTCACCTTGTAGATTTCCTTTTCGCGGTTCATGGTGTTATGCAATTACAGCTGTTTCAGCTGCTCCACGAAGTCGTCGATGCGGTGCATCTCGCCAGGGATGTCGATGCGCTGCGGACAATGTGATGTGCATTTGCCGCAGCCGATGCAGTGGCTGGCCTGACGCAGCGACGGGATCTTGCGGTCGTAGCCGATGAGGAAGCGCTTCCGTGCCTCTTGGTACTCGCGCGCCTCGGTGTTGCCAGCGGGCATCTTTCCTTCGGTGACGCATTTGTTGTAGTAGTCGAAGATGACGGGGATGTTCAATCCGTAGGGGCAGGGCATGCAGTAGTTGCATGAGGTGCAGGGCACGGTCTTCAGTTCCACGAACTCTTCCGCCACCTTCATGAGGAACTCGTCTTCCTCGGGTGTGATGGGGCGCAGGGGCGAGTAGGTCGCCACGTTCTGCTCCAGGTGCTCCATATAGGTCATGCCGCTGAGCACGGTGAGGATGCCCTCGGGCGTGCCGGCGTAGCGGAAGGCCCAGCGCGCCACGGGCGTCTCAGGCTCGCGTTCCTTCATCTGGTTGACGATGTATTTGGGCATGCTGGCCAGGCGACCGCCGAGCAGCGGCTCCATGATGACGGCAGGGATGCCGCGACTGTGCAACTCGTTGTAAAGATACGAGGCGTTGACGTTCTCAGGCTCGATGCGGTGGGCGTAGTTCCAGTCGACGTAGTTCATTTGGATTTGCACGAAGTCCCAGTGGTAGCGGCCTTCGTCGTGCCATTGCAACATGGTGTCGAACAGCTTCGGGTCGCCGTGGAACGAGAAGCCGAGGTTGCGGATGCGCCCCGCCTTCTTCTGCTCCACAAGCCAGTCGAGGAGGCCGTTGTCCATGAAACGGGCGTTGAACAGCGTCATGCAGTCCATCTCCTGCGACTCGCCGCCGATGCTGTGCAGCAGCAGGTAGTCGACGTAGTCGGTCTGCAGCTCCTTGAGCGAGTTCTCGAACATGGCCTTCGAGCTCTCGGCGTCCCAGGTGGAGGGGCTGAAGTTCGACAGTTTGGTGGCGATGTAATACGAGTCGCGCGGATGCCGTGCCAAGGCGATGCCCGTGGCGCGTTCTGACATGCCCTTGCAGTACACGGGGGACGTGTCGAAGTAGTTCATGCCGTGTTCGAGGGCGTAGTCGATCTCTTGGTTGACCAACTCCTGGTCGATGGGGGAGTTGGGGTGGTCGCGCAAGGTGCCGCCTTCCTCGACAGGCAGGCGCATCATGCCGTAGCCCAAAATGGAGACTTTGTCGCCCGTGTTGGGGTTGGTGCGGTAGGTCATCTCGCCTTGACCGTCGATGACGTCTTTGGCGACGGGCGTCTCGCCGCTGTTGTTTTTGCAGGCCGAAAGCACCACCGAGGTCGCCACGGCAGCGCTGCCTATATGTTTTAGGAATTCTCTTCTATCCATTGTGTTGTTGGTTGTTTGTTGTTTATGGTGTTGCTTGTAAGGACACATCGAATGTGTCCGCTGGATTGTCGCGGACGCATGCGATGCGTCCCTACAGGGCGTATCAATTGATATGGTGCATCTCATTCCCCTCAACATAGATCGCACTAAACGGCCGTGCGGGGCAGAGGTACTCGCAGGCGCCGCAGCCGATGCAAGTGTTTTCGTCGACGGTAGGGATTTTTACCGTGCCGTTCGGACCTTCGTAGTCTACCATCGTGATGGCACCGGTAGGGCAGTGGCGGGCGCAGTTGCCGCAGCTGACGCCGTCGGTGAGCACCACGCAGTTTTCTTTGATCCACACGGCATGGCCTACGTGTTGCACGGTCTTTTGCTCCCTTGTGATGGGCAAGATGGCTTTGCTGGGGCAGACCTCGCTGCAGCGGGTGCATTCGGGACGGCAATAGCCGCGCTCAAACGACATCGTGGGTTGCATGAAGTGCATTAGGTCGGTGGAGGGGCGCAAGACGTTGTTGGGGCACGACGACACGCAGAGCTGACAAGCTGTGCAGTTGCGCTCGAGGTGACGGATGGAGACCGACCCGGGAGGCGTGATGAGGGTGTTGCGCTTGGGCGCCACCTTGTCCTCAATGACCGCCAGGCCACCGTCCACTTTCATGTGGGTCTGGGCCATGGCTGCCGAGGCTCCTGCCACCGCCGTAGCGGTGAGGAAGGCGCGACGCTCCTCGTTGACGGGTTCGGACTTAAACACGGAAAGATCCCTGCCATATTTCAGCGCGTCGAACTTGCATTTGTCGAGGCAGTCGCCGCAGACCACGCAACGCGAATAGTCCACAGTGCCGTTCTTGAAGTCGATTGCCTGGGCCTTGCAGTTCTTTTCGCACATGCCGCACTGCTTGCATTTGTCCTTGTCGAAGCGGACGCGGAGCAGCGAGAAACGTGAGAGGAAACTGAGCGTGGTGCCCACGGGACAAATCGTGTTGCAGTAGAGACGTCCTTTCCAGAAGGCCAACGCTCCTAATATGATTATGGTGAGGAGTGCCACCACGAAGGTCGTCACGCTACGGGTCCAGATCTGGACTTCGGTGAAGTTGTAGCGGTCGTTGGCGGCGTCGAGGCCGGCGAGCCAGTTGTTGAGCATGTCATACAACGGCTTGAACAGGCTGTTGACGATGCGACCGTAGGCGCTGTAGGGCGCAAACAGGGTGGTGACGGGCGCGAAGCCGATGATGAGCAAGATGACGAACACGCCGAGGAAGCCATAGCGCAGCCAGCGTTTCTCCTTGGCGTAGCTGAAACGGTTTTTCTTGATTTTGCCGATCCACGAGAAGATGTCTTGCATGGTGCCCAAGGGACACACCACGCTGCAGTAGATTCTTCCGAAGAGGAGGGTGGCGACGATGATGAGGGCCAGCACGCCGAAGCTTAAGGAAAGGACGGCGGGCAGGAACTGGATTTTGGCCACCCAGCCGGCCCAAAGGTGTACCCTAAAGCCGATGCCGAGCAGCAGCAGCGTCGCCAAGGTCATCATGACCACTTGTAGGCAGATTCTTAGTTTTCGTAGCATTTTATGTAGGTTTTTATGATTGTTTTCTGTGTTTTACTATACTTTCTCTTTAGTCGTCATGGCGGACAGCGATCCGCCATCTCCTAAGCAATAGGAACACCGTTGCGCTCAGGAGATAGCGGGTCAAGCCCGCTATGACGTTTCAGGGGTGGGTTCTGGTGCTATGGTTGAGTGTCTTTTCACTATAATGATACTAGCTTCATAGAGTAAATAAATAGGAACGGTGACCAGCGTCAGCGTCACCGCGTCGCCGGTGGGGGTGATGACGGCCGCCACGATGGCAATGGCCACGATGGCATGGCGGCGGTATTTCTTGAGGGTCTCGGCCCGTAGCAGTCCCGCCTTGGCGAGCAGGTAGTTGACAATGGGAATCTCGAAGAGGATGCCCATGAGCAGGCTCAGCATGAGCAGGTTGGAAATGTAGGACGAAAGCGAAATCTGGTTGTGCACCTCGGCATACACCTGGTAGTTGTCGAGGAAGCGGAAGGCGAAGGGGAAGATGACGAAGTAGTTCATCAGCACGCCGAGGACGAAGAGGAGGGTGCCCCAGATGATGATGGGGGCGGCATGGCGTTTCTCGTTGTCGTAGAGCGCCGGCGCGACGAAGCCGTAGAGCTGCACGATGAGGTAAGGCGAGACCACCACGAGTCCCGCCCCGAGCGCCACTTTGATGTGGGTCATGAACTGCGCCGCCAATTCCGTGTTGATGAACGATGCCTCGAAGCTGCCGGGACACAGCGACTGCCAACCCGTTTTCTCACAGAGCCATGCTAGACCTCGGTAGGAAAGGAAGTCGGCCCGCGAGGGGGCAAACAGCAGGTCGAACAGGAGGGTCTTGAAGCAAAACGCCACCGTCGCCCCGATGGCCCAGGCTATCAGGCAGCGGAACAGCACTTTCCGAAGCACATCCAAGTGGTCCCAGAAACTGCTGACGTCCCGCTCGCTCATTCTTTATTCTCTCTTTTCCTGTTCAGCTCGTCGAGGTCGTCGTCTTTGCTGTTCATGCCGTCCTTGAAGCTCTTCACGCCTTTGCCCATGCTCTTCATCAGTTCCGGAATCTTCTTTGCGCCGAAGAGCAGCAGCACGATAAGGACAATGAGTAGGATCTCAGGCCAGCCAATGTTTAGTAGTTGCATATTGTATTCAGTTTTGAGTTGGTAATAATCCGCAAATATAGGAAAAAATTGAAATCGGCCAATTTTTGAGGCAAAGTGGTTTGGAATAAATTTTTTCGATTTTTATGTTGATGAAAAAGAAAAAGTTGTATTTTTGCGCCCTCTTTCCGGGAGGAAGGAACAAACCATAGTATTAACAATTTAAAAGAAGGAAGTGTTTTAAAATGATTATTATTCCTGTAAAAGAAGGCGAAAGCATCGACAGAGCTTTGAAGCGCTACAAGAGAAAGTATGAAAAGACCGGCGTCGTGAGAGAATTGCGTGCCCGTCAACAGTTCACCAAGCCCTCAGTCATCAAGCGTGCACAGCTGATGAAGGCTATCTACGTGCAGAAACTCCGTCAGGCTGAAGAGAATATGTAATTCGCCCGCTTAGGAAAATAATTTTTTTAGGCAAACTTCGCT
>Ga0310690_10002159_pt1 | contig 32709 bp, 31 predicted proteins | sample AusTroGonzalo_MG_2_FD_207661 | JGI IMG/M metagenome (GOLD analysis project Ga0310690, IMG submission 207661) | Bovine rumen microbial communities from tropical cattle in Woodstock, Queensland, Australia - Gonzalo_04 (v2) (version 2) | ecosystem: Host-associated > Mammals > Digestive system >...
AAATGTTATGTGACCTAAATATTGTATATTTGCAGCGAGAAAAATGTTGAACATGGGGGAAATCTATGCACGGCCTGCTGGGTTCAGAAGGCTTTAGATTTCAGGCGGTTACAAGCCTTGTTGTACCTCTTTTTCGCTTCACGTGCGGGCGTGGAGGAATGGGCTTTTTTGTGAAAAAATCTTACCATTGCAAAAAAAGTCGTATCTTTGCAATGGCAAAGTAAACAATGGCTTTGCAAAAGTGAAAGGGAGTTCCTCGGCAATTCCCCGTAATGATAGCGCCGCAGCGGGTTTAGCAGGCGAAATGTCAAAACGGAAATGTGACTGAGGTGGCTTCGCTTTATTGTAAACGACCTTAGTGGAAGTGGAATAGTAATGATGACTATGGTAATCAACGAACAACTATTAAACGAAGTAACGAGGCAAGCGCAGGCCTCGCCTCGTCTTCGAATGAACTATAACTTTCATCAATCGCTGGATGACAAATGCCATCGTATGCTCAATGCTTTGGAACCTGGAACTGATGTGCCGATTCATCGGCATCCTACAAAGGATGAATCGTTTGTTATTCTAAGGGGAAAGGTTAGAGTTACAACACATAGTGATGATGGGTCAATTATTGACGATATTGTTCTTGATCAAAAAGAAGGCCGTTTCGGTATAAACATTTCCAAAGGCATTTGGCATAGGCTGGAATCGCTTGAACCAGGCAGCGTGATTTTTGAATGTAAGGAGGGCCCGTTTGTGAAGCATGAGGAGGAAGGCGTGCTGGAGATGTAAGATGGAAGAGGTAAGATGGAAGATGTTCTATTTGTTATCAATAAAGTGTAATGGAATAATATATAAAACTTAACGTTATGGCAAGCGGACAATATATCACAGCAACAATTTCTGACATAATCGACAATTACGTCAACAATAACACTTTCCTTCCGGCTATTCAGCGGGAATTTGTTTGGGGTACTGACCAAATTTGTAAATTGTTTGATTCTTTGATGTGTGGTTATCCCATTAGTTCTTTCCTGTTTTGGAAAATAAGAGAGGAAGATAAAAAGAAATGGGTGGCATACGAATTCTTTCGTGATATTAATAAAGATAAACACAACGAGGAGGCAAATCTGGATGGCGTAAATAAGGATATATACCTTGTCCTTGACGGCCAACAAAGAATGACCTCTTTATATACAGGTTTGAAAGGCTCGTATACTCATTTCTACTATAGAAAACGTACCGAATATTTGTATATCAATCTGCTTAAACCTCTTAGCCCGAACGTGAACCCTGATGAACTGAGATATGGATTTGCTTACAGGGAAGATTCAAATCCATATGGACCAGAACCTCAATTATGGTATAAGGTTGGTGACATCTTGAACTACGACCGGCCACGTGAAGCAAAGAACTCTATTAAGAATCAACTAGACGGATTGACAGAAGAACAGATAGCAACTATTGAGGCTAACTTGGAAGACTTACATACAACTATCTTTACTGCAAAGTGCATCAACTACTATGAGGAGAAGACAGACGATTATGATAAGGTGGTTGAAATCTTTGTAAGGACAAATACGGGTGGAGTAAAGCTTGAGTACAGCGATATTCTGCTTTCGACCGCAACAGCAAAATGGCGGCATACAAATGCCAGAAAGGAAATTCATTCGTTTACGGATGAACTGAACCAAACAGGTAGTGGATATAGGTTTGGAAAGGATTTCGTAATGAAAGGAGCCATGTATTTGACTGATGGGCTTCCTATCCAATATCGTGTAAGTTCGTTTACACGAGAGAATCTGGAAAAGATAGAGGACAATTGGGATGTAATAAAGGATGCGTTGTCAAAGGCAGTCAAGTTGATAAGTACATTCGGATATAATGAGAAGAATATTGTTTCAAGAAATGCAGTATTGCCTATTGCATATTATCTAAGAAACAACCCGACCAAGAATTATGTGCTGTCATCGGAAAAGGATGTGGTGATTGACAAGAATAATATCCAGAAATGGTTTATTATCAATATTCTGCGCAATGTGTTCAGCGGTTCATCAGATGCTACTCTTAAAGCAAGCCAGGAGATACTCATAGCATCATCAAAAACTGAGTTCCCATACAAACAATTGATGGCCCGTTTTTCACTCGAGCCTAAACTTGGGGCAGCAGAGATTGAGAATCTGTTGAGCTACACCTATTCTACCAAATACAGTTTTCTAATTTTATCCCTTTTGTATCCTGATAGGGATTGGATTGACAAATGTTTTAATGAAGACCATATATATCCCAAGACAGAGTTTACCTATGCAAAACTCTCAAAGAGAGGCTACTCGGAAGGCAAAATAAAAGAGTATATGGAAAATTACAATACTATCCTTAATCTGCAATTGCTTGATGCGAGTGAGAACAAATCAAAGAACGCCCATCCATTTGACACTTGGATAACAACTCGCGATGCAGGATTTAAAACACGACATCATATTCCTGACATCTCTAACTACGATTTCGACCACTTTATGGATTTCATAAAGGAGAGAAAGAAGTTGCTGGTAAAGGCATTGGGAAAGATTTCATTTTAACACAAAGGTTTTAGGTGTGACACAAGACGAATTGTGGCTGTCAAAATATCAAGAGGTGATGGATTTCATGGAAACAAACCATCGGAATCCATCTCGCTATGATGATACAGAAAGAGGGTTGTACTGCAATTGGATAAAACATAATAAGAAACTGATAAAGGCTGGGGAGCTTAAGCCTAATAGGGTGGAGATGTTTGAGAAGATCCTGACAAAGATGGAAGAATACAAGAGAATCAATCAATATAAATAATTTGAACCGTTATGGATACCAAGAAGATAGAAGAGGCTCAAAATATACTTAAGGACGGTGGAAATGTTATTAAAACACGGGAAGACCGTGAATTGATACTTGTAGATAAAGACGGAAAGATTCAAAACTTAGATGATTGTGTCTGGTTGCCTGATGCTGATGAAGTAGTTAACAAGGCTACTTTCCGTAATCGTATTGAGCCTTGGTTGACATCTCTTTTCCAATCAGAGCATCTTTCTTTGCTTTGTGGTTCTGGTATTACGAATGCAATTAGTTATTTGGCAGAAGCAGGTGGCGGTACAACTATGGGGGCTGTTTCGTTTTCTAAATTTGAAGACGAAATAAACCAAGCGGCAGAAGCTTCAGCTAAAGCAAGTGGTCGTGAAAAAGGCAATATAGAAGATCAGATAAGGACGGCTAATGACCTTTTGAGGGGACTTAGAATATTAAAGAAAGATGCAGAGGCAGATGATCTGGAAGCTGAGTTGAACACTATTATAATCAATTTTGCAAAGTCCATTTTGGCCTCTGAAAAAGCAATTGCAACTGCGGCAGATGAGAAGAGGGAGAAAGCTTATTCGGTTTTAGTAAATTTCCTTCTTAGCTTTGCCAGCAGGACGGGAAATCGTGAACGTCTCAATATCTTTACAACTAACTATGATCGTTTGATTGAAGTGGGTGCAGAGTTGGCGGGCGTGCATATTATGGATAGGTTCGTTGGAACAATGATGCCTGTTTTCCGTTCTTCCAGATTGAATCTTGATATTCACTATAACCCGCCAGGAATTAGAGGCGAACCTCGTTATCTAGAAGGTGTGGCTCGCCTTACTAAACTTCATGGCTCAGTTGACTGGGTTCAGAATTGTGACGAGATAAGGAGAATGGGTCTACCGTTTGGTGCAGATGATGTTGCTCCATATCTTAATGCTCCGGGATTGAAAGGCGCAAATGCTCTGAAATTGATGATATACCCTAACTCAGCAAAAGACCGTGAAACAGCAGAATATCCATACGTTGAGCTGTTCCGCGACTTTGCCGCAGCTATTTGTAGACCCAATAGCACTTTGGTAACTTATGGCTATGGGTTTGGTGACGAGCATATCAATCGCGTTATCCATGATATGCTCACCATTCCATCAACTCATCTTGTCGTTATTTCATTCGATGATAAGATAGGACGAATTCTTCAGTTCTACTACCAATCCTCCCATTTTGATCAGATGTCTGTATTAATGGGAAAGGACTTAGGAGTTATTACCAATTTGTCAAATGACTTCCTGCCAAAGTCTGCCATCGATAGAACTACTATTCGTATGGCGGAATTGATACAACACAGGCTTGGTGCAGCGTCGGGTGCTATTTCAGCAGCAACACCTGCAACGACTTCGGCTCCCTCTGCAACCACAACAAGTCCAGCTACTCCTGCTTCACCAACTGTATAAATCATGACTACAACGCCTATTGAACGACTCGCTTCATTGCGTGTGGGAACAGTTGAATATATCTCTCCTGATAGGATTGAGGTTCAACTTGACATAGAATCACCTGATAGTGTAGCCTTGAATACCGGGACTCCTCGGAGTTTTCCGCGCATTAACGGTTATGTGATGATTCCTGTTGATTTGGGATTTGTGGTTGGGCAAGTTTCGTGGATAACGATTCAGCGATCTCCATATCCAAAACGTAGCGGTTTTCAGGATTTTGGTCTGATAGATTTGCCTTTCCCTTTGCGCAAGATGGAATTACAGCCAGTAGGTACGCTTGTCGCTTCAGAAAGTGGTTACAAGTTTAAAAGAGGCTTAGAGACTTTTCCGTCGGTAGGTGATATAGTTATTCTACCTATGGAGGATCAATTAAGGTCTATCATTGAATCTGGTGAAAACCGAAGAGTTTATATTGGAAACAGTCCTTTAGTGGGTAATGCCAAAGTAATGATAGATCCAGATAGACTATTTGGCCGCCATCTTGCAGTTTTGGGTAATACGGGTAGTGGTAAATCTTGCTCTGTAGCAGGTCTTATAAGATGGTCGTTGGAGAGTGCAGAACAGCAAAAAGCTAATAAAGAGAGTGCGGTAAATAGTCGATTTATTGTTCTAGATCCTAACGGAGAGTATAGTAAGGCGTTTGCAGATAAACGAGAAGCAAATATCTATTCCGTGAATGTAGAGGCAGGGGATGGCAAGAAACAATTGGAAGTGCCCCTTTGGTTTTGGAACACTGATGAATGGTGTGGTTTTACCAAGGCATCACCAAAAACACATAGAACAACGATAGTCCATGCGTTAAAGTCTGTGAGGAGTGGAAACGTATTTGAGGCTGAGAGTAAGGAGAAAGAGTTAGCAAGCTTTGTTCGAACTGTTATCAATACTATAGAAGTTTGTAAAACCAAGGGAACGCCATGGGGCAATTTCCCAGGCCCGAAGAATTTCAAAGAATCACTCCAGAAATGGAATGCAGGGATAGTGTCAGAAGATACTTTTTCACAAGATCTTAAAGATGCTGTGGCTGCTTTTAACACCAAAGTTTCTGAATTTGAGGCTCCAAGAGCACCTCAATATTCGAATCAAGATTATGTAAGAGGAGAGGTGGATGTATTGCTGTCTTTGTTGAAGGATGTCTATTTGAAAGCAGGAGGCCGAGAAGAAGAGTTCCTACCTACAGACGAGGATAGCCCGTTACCCTTTACGGGAGAGAATTTTGTCAGATCCATGGAGGCAAATGCAGAGATACTTAATACTTCTGACTATATCATCACTCTGATGCCTCGCATTAAGGCTTTACTTTCAGATGTTAGGGTGAAGAAAGTAATTGACAATGAAAATCTTGATTTGAGCAGTTGGCTGGGTGAGTATATTGGCTCTGATAGTAAAGAATCGCTGACAATTATTGACCTGTCACTTTTACCCTCAGATGTGACAAGTATAGTCACTTCTGTTATAGCGCGTATGATATTTGAAGCTCAGCAAAGGTATCTAAAACTGAATAAGGCTTGTTTACCAACAGTTCTTGTGATGGAAGAGGCTCATTACTTTGTGAAACGTTATAATGATGATGCCGAGAATACAGGTCCTACGACTCAATGTTGCAAGGTATTTGAAAAGATTGCAAGAGAAGGTAGAAAGTTTGGATTAGGTTTGGTTCTTTCATCCCAACGTCCTTCTGAACTATCACCCACAGTTCTTTCTCAATGTAATTCATTCCTGCTTCACAGAATCACGAACGACCGAGACCAAGAACTGGTGCACAGGTTGCTCCCGGATAATATGAGAGGCATTTTGAGAGAAATGCCATCACTACCATCACAATATGCAGTCTTGCTTGGATGGGCTTCTGAATTACCTGTTTTGGTGAAGATGCGCACGTTGCTTAAACCACAATGTCCTCAGTCTGATGATCCTGATTATTGGGATGTGTGGATAGGAAAGAGCGAGCGTAAGATTGATTGGGGTAAGATATCAGATGAATGGCAGAATAAGAAATCTGAAGAACCCGATTTGGAAGATTTAATGTGAGCTATATCATTAACATGAGAGCAGGAAAAAGAGACGGGCGGCCTGAATAGGACGCCAGTCTCTGTGGGGAGCGAAAGGCTCTTTTGCGGGCTTGACCGCAAATGTGCCTGAAGTGGTGGTTACTTTTTCAAGTATCTGATGACTCGATGCCTGTTGGCTTTTCGGTTCTTCCGGCAGGAGACATGAATCCAGTAATCCTTGTCATTGGCTGTCTCCAGAATCACCTGGTCGAAGTCGGTGTTGTGCTCGATGAAGTCAATCCACTTGCGGGCAGCCTCCATGTCGGTGTGACGACGGTTGTCGTTCCCGGAGACATAAGACGTGAGGGGCAACAGGAGGTCGGCAGCTTCGCCTAAGGTGTGTTGTGAGGCATACACGCCACCCACCTTCACGTTGAGCTGGTTGCAACGGTAGCCGCTGGTGATGATGATGGGCTTGCCTACGAAGGAACGGAGGGGTTCAAGGACCACTTTGCATAGCTGTTGCAACACAGGGATGTACTGGGAGGGGAGTTCAAGGTTGGATAAAAAAAGGAACCTCATTGTGTGATGAAGTTCCGTTTATTGGGATGGTCGAAAGTTTCATTCTTCGGGTTCTGTATTGTAACCAATGTTGCTAAGCTCTGTTCTAAGTTTGTTCATGTCGTCACGAACGTGGATATGCCAACGGTCGTACTCGTCTTTGGCAAGAATTTTGGCTGTGGGATAGTGGTCGCGCAAGTCAAGAAGCAGGTTGATGAGCAGTGGACTGAGTTGGGGGTCGGTAAGTTTACCGTTGTACTTAACTCCAATAGAGCATAAGTTGAGGTCTTCTTCTCCACAAGCGGGCTTGGGCATGAAGCTGCCGGGTTGACATACGTTGATGGGGTTGAGCACTGCGCCTGCGCTGTTGATGATATAGTGGTGTCCGAAGTTATTAACACAGATGTTAGAAGACTTACTGCTACGAGCCGCAGGCATTGAATCGTTGATAATGATGTATTTGATGTTTCGCATTGCATTGCTTTTTTATAAAGGTTAAAGGTTAATGTTTAACGGTTAAAGAAGCCCTCCCGCCCCTTGCGAGGCGAAAGGGCTCTGTTGATTGAATTAGAGGATGTGTCCGGCGCAGCTGGTGGTGACTACACCGCCTAAGAGGAGGCCAATCACGTAGGCGAGGACCTTGAGGACGATGACCCACCAGGGGTCGGTGATTTTGATACCGGCTTCTTGAGCCTTCTGAGGGTCGTTGACGATTTCGTCAATTTGCTCTTTCGATAATTTGATTTTCATTTTTTTGAATTTTAAAGGTGAAAAAGATAGTTTAGAGTTGAGAGTTTAGTGTTTAGAGTCAGTTTTAAGTTTAAAGTTGAAAGTATGGAAGTATTTGGATACCGTAAGCTGATAGCTTATCAGAAAGCTAAAGAGATAGTTAAGAGGACTTATAAACTCCTCAAGAAGTTTCCAGCTGAGGAACGTTATGCCATGTGTGACCAGCTCAGAAGGGCTTCAGTTTCTATAACTTCTAATATTGCAGAAGGTGTAAACCGTTTCTCGGTTAAGGATAAAGCTCGTTTTATTGAAGTGGCCTATGGCTCATTGATGGAGGTGTCTTCTCAATTTGAGATTGCCGAAGAACTTGACTACATATCTTCAGAGGACCGTCTAAGTATGGATCAGCTCATTGAAGAAGATGCCCGTCTATTATCCGGTTTACTCAACTCTTATAAACCATCAGACTCAAAACCGTAACTCCCACATACTAACTACTCTACACTAACCAACTACTCTAAACTCTAAACCCTAAACTCTACACTAATTAGTTAGTGTCTCCGTAGCCCTCGGTGGAACCGGTGTTGACCACGAGGGTGGCGTTAGAGGAAGGCATTTGGAACGAACCCGTATAGGTGCCATCGCTTTCGGTGAGTTCAACGGTGTTGCCGTTCAGCGTGGCGGTAGGCGTTTGGCCAGTGGCAGGGGTCACCGAGAGGCTCACCTCTGTTTCGGCAGCCAGTTCAGCTCCGCTGTTCACAGCGTTGCCACCTGCGGTCACAGAGGCAGTACCGGAGCCCGTCTTGCTGATAGTCAGCACAGGATTGCCCGTTGTGTCTGAGCCTGTCGAAGACCCACCGGTGTTACCACCAGTATTTGAACCACTTGAACTGTTTGAACCGCTTGAACCATTGTTACCACCGTTTTGGTTTTCGTTTTGGTTGGGTACCACCACAGTGGTGCCTTCGCCAGGGGTGATGGTGGTCGTAGTGCCGTTCTCAGCCACAATGATGATCACCGTGCTGTCGCCTCCGTTGGCGTTGAGGGTGATGGTGCCAGGCCACTCGCCTGTGAGGAACACCTCCTGATAGCCGCTCAGCGAGGCGATGCGGATTGAGGTAGGATGCGCAGTGGCGTAGGTGCTGATGGTAGCCTCCACATCGGTGAGGCTGATATCCTCGCCAGCCACCAGACGGTCGGCCACATCGGCCAGTGCGAGGTTCAGAGCCTTGGCGTTCACCGAGTAATAACGGTTGGTAGGAGTGCCGTTGCCCTTAGGGGTGAAGGTCTGGCGGATAGTCCTGAGGTGGTACTTCAGGTGCATCTGGATGAGTTTGAAGATGGCCTGGCGCTTGAGGGCCGCTGGGGTCTTGTAGGCGCTTGCGGGCATGATGGGATTGGAACGGGCGTACGTTTTGCCGCCACGTGTTACGTAGGTGATACCGTCGATGGTACCGCTTGTTTTACGGCCTGGGCCGATTTGTTTGATTTGTGCCATTTTTTTAAAGTTTAATGTTGAAAGTTTAATGTTTAATGTCAGTTAAAAAAGTTGAAAGTTCGAAGTGTGGAAGTGTTCAGTTATAGGAAGTTAATAGCGTATCAGAAGGCTAAGGAGATAGTGAACCGTTATTCTGTAAGGGATAAGGTTCATTTCATTGAAATCTTACCAACCCGCTCAAACCACTTAACACAATCCACTTTCCACTACTTTACACTTTACACCTTACACCTTACACTTTACACAAGTGCGAGAGCTTGAGCGCGAGTGAGGCCGCAGTAGTGACCTTGGCCGTTGGCCTTGGTGATGTTGTGGCGATTCTTAGCGCGTGAGACGTAGCTCACATGGATGAAGTTCTCGTAGATGATCACTTGATCGTAATCTACCTTGTCGCTGGAGATAATCAGGCGGAAGGCTTTGATGAGACGCTCGCGGTGCGAGCAGTCATCGTTGCCACCCACGTAGAAGTCGGCTGCGCAACCTGTCATGTGCTGGCTGCGGATGGAGTGGTGAGTGATGCGCTCGTTGAGGGCCTTGCAGCGGTAACCACTGGTGATGATCACCGTCAGATCGAGCTCCACACGAAGTGGCTCAAGCGTGTTCTCGCAGAGGCGGCGCAGGTTGGCCTTGGCCTCAGGCGAAGGGATGTTCTCGATGCCGTACTTCTCAGCCGTGGCGCTCTTGATGAACTCGTGCTCAGCGAAGTGCGGCGTGTACATGATGTTATCGTTCATTGCTGTACATTTTTATTGCTTAGACATTTATTTTATATTCATGAAAACCTCCTTCAACCGCTACCCGGGATGCGGTTCCCGTTGGTTTTCGACGGCAAAAATATATCAGCAATTCCGGAGCAAAAAGGAAGAAACCTGTCCGCAACTTTCTTCCTACTTCCCGACTGAAAATCAATAATTTACAAGGAAAAGAAAAAAGCAAAACAAACATTTACAGACTATGGAAAAAGACGATGCAAAATTCACTATTGAAGGAAATCCTGGTTCAGGAAATACGTTCATCAATGTCGGAACGGCTTACAACGTGAATCCCAATGCGAAAGAGGTGAACAACACTTTCATTATGGGCAATGGCAAGGAGGCCGCAGCGGCCATCAAGGAAGCCATGGGTACTAAGCCCGAGAGCCTCTACGACCGTATGAAGGAACCCGAAGAGAACATAGACTGCACGCCCATCCGCACCGAGATACTCAACTATGTGAGCCGTGTGAGACCGCTTCTGAAAGAGGAGGCCAAGAGCAGCTACATGAAGATGTGGGAAGACATACTGGACCTGCCGGAAGTGGCGGCCTTGGTGTATAAACCAGGCAAGCAGTGGGGCACCAACTTTAATCGCGACCTGGTGGCCAACATTCTCTATCACCTTCGTGCAAGGAAGATTTACAACTCGGTGTATAAGGACAACTACAACGGGGCTGCGATGACCGAGGCTCTGGAGCAGGATAAAGAGCATTCGGTAAAGCACGCACTAAGGGATGAACCTCCCAAGGAAATCAGGGATGCCATTGATGCCATGCTGGCCAAGAAGTACTAAAGCCGGCTGGCATATCCTAAGCATACTGTAGGCATACTGTTTTTAGGGAGATGGCAGGCACTTCGCATACTCAGGCATACTGTTTTAGTATGCCAAATGTATGCGAAAAGCGAAGGAAGAACGAGGCTGCAGCGTGAGACCCAATTGACCCCCCCCCCCCCAGCAGGTTATGGGAAGAAGTAAGAGAGAAGAAGTGTTATGACCATGATTGTTGCTACCCTTTGTCCCGAGGGTATCGCTATGGCTGCCGACAGCAAGGTGACGGCGATGCTGGAAGGGCACGATGAGGTGTCGGGTATGAAGATTGAGATACCTTGTGGGTTTTCGCCCACAACGCGTAAAATTTTCGTTACCGACAACAATGTGGCGATAGCCTTGTCAGGGTGCGACAAGATAAGAGGGAGGAGCCTGGCACAATTTCTGCGCGAACACCTTAAGGCTCACCCAGGACTGAATGCACGACAGGTGGCAGAGGAGGTGAATGGAATGCTTGTCAGGGAAGAGAGCGTTGAAGACGTTTCGGTATTGGTGGCGGGGCTTATGGAGGGGAGAAGTAAGGGAGAAGATGGGAAGAGGGTTTTATGGAAAAAGCCTGTGGTGTATGAGCTTTCAACTGAGGAGCGGAGCAAGGTGAGGAAACACAACAAACCCTGCGTCGTTTGGAAAGGCGAGGGCGACATCTTAATGCGGCTGATGGGCAAAGACGTGGAGATGCGTCAGGGGCGCAAGAGGGTGGTTTTGGTTGACTATCAGACTCCGTTTGAGCTTTTCTCAATCAGGGATGCAGTGGCTTTCTCCCGACTCTGTGTGGAGACCACCATAAGGGTGATGCGCTTTCAAGAGCGAATACAGTCGGTGGGAGAGCCCATCGACGTGGTGACGATTACCGAGAACGGGGCAGAGTGGGTTGATTTGGGTAATGAAATCAAAAGATGTAAAGGCCTAAATTATGGTTATTGACAAAAGTTTACTTGATATAGTTTCTGCTCAAGCAAAGGCATCATCAAGACTAAGGATGAATTATAATTTTCATCAGTCGCTGGATGAGAAGTGCCATCGTATGCTGAATGCTTTGGAACCAGGAACAGAGGTTCCTATTCATAAACATCCAACCAAAGACGAGTCGTTTGTGATACTGAGAGGCAAAGTGAGGTCAACAACATATAACGATGATGGTTCAATCATCGAGAGTGTTGTTCTTTGCCAGGAGGATGGTGTTTATGGTGTGAACATTCCTAAAGGAGTTTGGCATAAGTTGGAAGCGATTGAGCCTAATAGTGTCATCTTCGAATGCAAGGAAGGCCCATTTGTGCCGCATGAGGAGGAGGGAATTTTGGAAGTGAAGAGTGAAAAATGAAAAGTGAAAAGTTGTGACACAAGACGAACGCTGGCAGGCTAAATACAACGAAGTGATGGACTTTATGGAAACAAACCATCGTAATCCATCACGACATCGAATAGAAGAACACGATATGCTGAATTGGCTCAAAGCCACGAGAAAGAAAATGAATGCAGGAGAGCTAAAAGAAGATAGGTTTGTGAAGTTTAAGCAACTTTTGGCATTAGTGGAGGAGAATAAACATATTAATCAGTGGAAGTAGATGTATGATGGAGCAACAATTCATTGAATATGAGGCAAATCTCCATTGGGGGTGTTTAATTCCTATTGTACCTGAAGTTTATGCACGTCTTGTAAATGAATTAAATTCTTTTCGTCCTAATGCGCCTGTACAAACAACTTTTTGTGATTTTATATTTTCTGTCGAGAAAGATGAAGATAATACTTATATAAAAGTAAAAACAACAGTTGATCGATCGAATTTTGGTAATGAACCTATTGAATCCTATGGCAATCTTTTAGATGTAACAATTATAAGAAGGCTGAAAGATTTCCTGTTTACAATTAATTTGGCTTACCCAGGACATGTTCATGTATTTAAGAGCGTATTGTGTCGAAATGGTATTCCTGTACAATCAATCTCCTATTCGACGTGTACTTCCGGTATGGCTTACGAAAAGTGTAAATGGCTTCCCTTTAGTAATCTGACAATCGAGCAGTGTTGGAATTGGATAACTTCTAAAACGAATTTTTTGTCATATATAAGCAGGACTCCTATTGATAGAGCCTTGTTTGCCCTTTCCTATGAAAGTGTAGCGAATGACGATTTGGATATATTCTATGTTCTGCTTGGTATTGAAGCATTGTACAATGATGGTAGTAATAGGGAGGAATCAATCACGGCTCAATTAAAACGCAAATTGCAAGCGGTTGTTGGTGAGCTGCCCAAAGAAGCCATTACGGAAATGAACAAGATGTATGGAGTACGTTCTGCGTTGGTCCATGGCGGTGCAAATATATTCAAGTGCTGGCCATCAGAGGATTATTCAGAGGATGAATATGAGAAAGTTGGCAAAGAAAGAAATCATATTATCATAGCATTCGGTATTCTCATAGTGTCAATTCAACAGTTTATTAAAGCAGATGCATGTAAACTTGTTGAAAATATTACAGTTGAATTAAAATAGTCAAAGATCAAAGATCAAGATCAGATCAATCAAGATCAATCAAGATCAAGATCAGGGGACGAGATCACGAGATCACACGGAGATCACGGAGATCCGGAGATCACGGAGATCCGGAGATCAGGGGACGGTTCTTTGATCCGTTCTTAAATAAGGGATAAAAGTATCCGATACGGTAAAGGATAAAAGTCATTAAAGTGATATATGCCGCGACAGGCGAGGAAGGAATCGGGAACGGGTATCTACCACGTGATGCTTCGGGGCATCAACAGGCAGGATATCTTTGAGGATGCGGAGGACTATATGCGTATGCTCAGATGCATGCAGCAGATGCTTGAGCAGTATGATGACCAGGGCAACCGCCTGCCGCCTCTCTGCACGTTTTATGCCTACTGTCTGATGTCGAACCATGTACATTTGTTGCTGCGCGTGAATCAGGAGGATATAGGCAGTACCATCAAGCATCTGGCTGTGATGTATGCCATGTACTATAATCAGAAGTACTCTCGCTCTGGCCACGTGTTCCAAGACCGTTTTAAGAGCGAACCGGTGAACGATATGGCTTACTTTGTGACGTTGCTGAGATACATCCATCAGAACCCGACGAAGGCTGGGATAGTGAGCAAGGTGGGCGATTATGACTGGAGCAGCTTGAAGGAATATACGGGTGAGGTGCCTGCGGCACTGGGGCTTTGTGCCACTAATGCTATACTGAAGCGGATGAGTCTTGACGAGCTGAAGGAACTGGTTGAGGCGCCGTTGGATGACGATGTGCAATGTCTAGACCTCGATGAGGACGTAAGGATAAGTGTGGGTGACCGCGAAATACGTCAATACCTGCTGGATAGTTATGGCATTACGGACTCTATCAAGGTGCAGGAAATGGACAAGGAGAAGCGTAACGAAATAATCGTCTGTTGTCTGGAGAGGGGCGCAGGAATGCGCCAGCTGTCGAGATTGACTGGCGTGACGTACGGGGTGATTAATAGGTTGAGAGGGAGGATGTAGGAGGGAAGAAGTATGATTAAGATCATAGATAAACAGTTATTAGATGACGTGAGTAGACTGGCACAAAAGTCTGACAAGCTGCGAATGAACTATAACTTCCATCAGTCGCTGGAGCATAAATGTCATCGGATGCTGAATGCCGTGGAGTCAGGGACTGTGGTACCCATCCATCGGCATCCAACAAAGGATGAGTCTTTCGTTATCCTGCGAGGCAAGGTTAGAGTGACTACTCACAATGATGATGGCTCTATCATAGAAGATGTGGTGTTGAGTCAAGAGAGTGGCAACTATGGGGTGGACATCCCTAAGAATGTGTGGCATAAGCTGGAGTCGTTAGAGTCAGGGGGGCTTTGAATGTAAGGTGGGGGCGTATGAACCTATCGGCCCGGAGGATATTCTTGCGTTATGAGTATAGTAGAACGGTTACAGTAGTTTATTGTTTTTTGAGGGGCATAGGAAGTAAAGAATGGGACATCTCCTAATTCATCCAACACATAGGAAGCTAATCCACCTAATGCGCAATCGCTTAAAAGATGGGCATCCTATTATTTTCATACAATCGGACTTTGATGCCCTTCACGCTATCTGCCAAGGAACAATGACAATGATAGATCGTCATCAAAAGATATATCGACTTATTCTAACTGCTATATACCGCCCAGTTGAAGAGATAGATAGGACAGAAAAGGTTTGTATCGTTGGAGATGCTAGCATTAATGATATTGAAAAATGTTTTGCCCAAGCTGAGAGAAAGCACTTAGGAACAACCATCCTTAGCGGATATCTTGTACCATCGTTGCGATGGATTGTGAATAAGAAAAGAAAGCATAAGTAAATGGAGACGCCCAATTACAAAGAAGCCAGTGAACTATGGTCCTCCTTTAGAGATGAAGTGATGTTCAGGCAGCGCTTCTTTCTGAATCATCCTGTCCTGGACAGGCTTGGGGATATTGCCAGAACACTTGAAACACTCATTGCTCCGGGAAGAATCTATTATCGGGCACGTATTATTGATGATAATGCTGTTAAGGAGCACATGTTGGCGAAATGCTATGCCCCTGACAGGACGGAAGAGGAGAGAAAATGGTATCATAGTAAAGCAAATAAGTTTAAGGGGTTATCAAAAGAAGGCTCCTATGTACCAGAAGACCCGAAACTTATCAGAGATGCCCGTTCGAACCCAAAGTTCATTTGCTATTTGTATGTGGCTGAAAGTCCCACTACCGCCGTGTATGAAGTGCGCCCTATTCTTTATAACGCAGTCAATGTGGCTGGGATTGAGGTAAAAGAACCGCTGCGTATTGCGAATATAGCAGTAGACATCGACCCAAACTCGGAGAAAGAGAAGAGTGTGGATGAGTGGCTATTGGGATTTGTGCAATCGGCCTTCTCGTCACCGACGAATAATCCGGATGACTACATCCCCTCGCAGATTATTGCTGAGTTCTTCAGACATTTGGGCTACGATGGCATTAGGTACAGCAGTTCGCTTCATAATGGCGGGTACAACCTGACTATTTATAACGTTTTGAAATGTGAGCCCGTTTTTTCTTCTGATATGCGTTTTGAGGATATGAAGATATCCCTCAGGCCGGCTATTGGAGCAGAGAATAGGGATGGTCAGTTTCAGTGGATTATAGATAATGTTCCTATGAGGTGGGATCGAGACTTAAATAAGCTTGTTGAGGCAGAGGTTTAGATTATTATTGCGATGACTCAAGAAGAGAAGTGGATGATACATTACAGTGAGGCGAAAACTTTTATTGAGACTTATCATCGTAATCCATCTAAATACGTTGACTCTGAACGCGGCCTTAGAAACTGGGTCAAGCAGCAAAAGAAGCTCATGAACGCAGGTGCGCTGGAAGGTCAACGCCTAATGATGTTCAATGAGCTTCTTGCGTTGGGGGAGAAATACAAACGAGTAAACCAATACCAGTGAGCGCGGGAGGCTCTGGTGCATAGTGCTGACGCTTGTGGTGCACGGCCTGCGTGGGGAGCGGAAGGCTCTTTGGGGCAACGCCCCAATGTGCCTGAAGCGGAGAGATGTCTTAAAAAGAATAAAAATACATATAGATTACAAATAGATTGAATTTATTTTGTACTTTTGCAGTCGGAAAAATTTGCAATGTTTCCGACTAAAAATAGATGAAAAACTGAATGGAAGAGGCTGTAATACATAGGATTAGGAGTAAAATAACCCGCGCAAAATTTGGCGAGGTATTCTTTGTGTCTTCGTTCCCCAAATACGATGTGGAGTATGTTACTAAACTGTTGGCGCAGTTTGAAAAGGAGGGGGTGATTTCGCGCATAGCCAAAGGGGTATATGTGAAAGCGAAGAAGACACGTTTCGGATTGTTGTATCCTACGGCTTATGAATTGGTGAGTGAGATTGCCAAGCGGGACAAAGCAAAGGTGATACCCACAGGCGCTACGGCGGAGAACCGTTTGGGATTTTCGACACAGGTTCCTATGAACTCCTGTTTTCTAACAACGGGTTCGGGCAGAAAACTGAAATTGGGGAACAGAATGGTGACGCTTCAGCATGGTGCGCCTAAAAACTTTGCCTTTAAAGGACACTTGATGCAGGAAATGGTACAGGCTTTACGTAGCATAGGACAAAAGAATATTACGGCAGAAGTGGAAAACAGAATTAGGCAATTGCTTGCAGAACATCCGGAAAACGACACAATAGCACACGACCTTTTGCTAGCTCCTGTTTGGATGCGTGAATTGATTGAACGAAACAGAACGAAACAGGTATGAATAGGTGGATTGATTATCCGTTGGATGAGCGGATGACAATGATTCAGCATGTGGCTGACGCGAAAAAGATAGATGAACCCGCGGCGGAGAAGGACTGGTGGGTGACGGCAGTCTTGTATGCCCTGTTTCATACCCAGGTGGCAGGTTATCTTCTCTTCAAGGGTGGTACTAGCTTGAGCAAAGGCTGGGATTTTATCAATCGGTTCAGTGAGGATTTAGATTTGGCTTTAGACCGTGAATTCTTCCTAAACGTTAAGCAATTGTCGTATGCCAGATGTGGCAGTAACACGCAAATACACCATCTTCGTGAAGCCGCACAGGATTATCTGTTTGGAGAGTTCAAACAGGAGTTGAGTGGCGTATTGGCTGAAATGGGCTTGGACGTAAAGGTGATGGCAGAAGACGAAGTGTCTGGCGAAAATGGGGAGCCGCAGAAGGTTGATCACGACAAGGATCCCTCGGTAATCTATGTGAAGTATAAATCACTTTATAATAGTGCTGCCGTTTATGCCAAACCGGTTGTAAAGGTGGAGATGAGTGTACTCTCTATGGATGAGCCTTATGAGATGAAGAGAATTTCATCGCTGGTTGAGCAGGTTTATGAGCGTGAAGGAATAGCTGTTGATAAGGAACTGGTTCAGACTATTAAAACCGTGAGCCCGACAAGGACCTTTTTGGAGAAGGCGTTTCTGATGTGTGAGGAATACCAAAAGAATCCGCCTCGCACATACAGAATGTCACGTCATTTCTATGATTTAGAGCGCCTGATGGATACGGAATATGGTCGGGCAGCGTTGATGGACAATGCGCTTTATCAGGAGATTATTAACCATAGGCGCAAGTTTTACCACGTGGGTGCGGTAGATTATAATCAACTGCAACGTGAGTCAATAAGTATTGTGCCTCCTAAGGAGTTGATGCCCTTGTATGAAGCAGATTATGCGGATATGCGAAAAAGTTTTATCTATGACAGTCCCAAGGACTTTGGTCAATTGATGGCGAGGATGGTGGAACTGGAGGGGAGGTTTAGAAAAGGGTTGTCAAAAGGAAGTCAGGCGAAGGAGTAATGCTACGGAAGAAATCATTGGATATAAAGGAAACACTGAATGGCTACTATCAGTCATTTCAGAAAGATGGAGAGCCTATCTCCGTCAACTTTCGTTCGCTTGTTCCTGAACTAAAAAAGCCAGAACGCTACACTCATCTTATCCATTCATATCCAGCAAAACTACTGGTTAATATTCCATATTTCTTCTTTGCAACAGATGCTCTTTGCCCGGCTAATGGAACTGTTCTTGATCCTTTCTGCGGTACTGGTACTGTACTATTAGAGGCTGCTTTGAGCGGGCGTAATGCTTTGGGTGCAGATGCAAATCCATTGGCAGAATTAATAACAGGTGGTAAAACTGTCTATATCCCTAGAGAAGTCTTGCAGGAAACCCTAAGAATAGTTCTGGATAAGGCAAAAAAATACCGACGATCGATTGAGCATCCGGAAGCAATAGCGGTATGGTACTCTGTATACAGCTTACGTCAACTGAGCAATCTACAACGAGCAATCAACGAGATAGAAGATTTACATCAGAAGTCTTTTTTTGAGTTGTGCTTCTCTGGAGTGGCACGTAAGGTGAGTTTCGCAGATCCATCGATCTCTGTTCCGGTCCACTGGAATCCAGACCGTTTTAGCAACAATCCGCAAAGAAAGGAAGAGGTAAGAAAGAAGTTGGAGCTGCTGCAAACGGTAAATGTGTATGACAGGTTTGAGACGGTATGCAAGGCCAATATTGAAAGAATAAATACATTGCGTGGCAAGATAGCAGAGAACGTGACGGCAAGGGTCATCTCCAAGGATGCACGCCAATTGGGCTTGGCTGACAACTGCATTGATATGATTCTGACTTCACCGCCATACGCCGGTGCCCAGAAGTATATCCGTGCATCGTGGTTGAATCTGTACTGGCTGAACCGTGCAAAGATTGAAGATATTCGTGAACTGAAAACTCATAACATAGGAAGGGAAGACTATAGGAAAGAAGAAGTGTTTGAATCATACACGGGTATTGAAGCGGCGGATGCAGTGCTGAAAGAGTTGTATAAAAGTGGAAATACATACCGTGCATTCCTTGCAGCCAACTATTTGAATGAAATGAAAGTTGCACTGGATGAAAGCATCCGTGTGTTGAGGCCTGACGGTTATATGGTGATGGTGATTGGCAACAACACCGTTTGTAAAAGGCAGTTTGACACCCAAGACTACCTGACTACGTATCTGGTAAGGCAGGGTATGACGCTGCAATACAAACTGATAGATGACATCAAGTCATACGGTTTAATGACAAAAAGAAATAAAACGGCTAATAAAATATCAAGCGAATGGGTGATAGTGTTGAAAAAATAGTTCCATCTGCCGAGCCCCGTGATTCTGGCCTTTATGATAGTCTGGATGAAAAAATCAAGATCCTTCATGAGACGGCATGGCACGACAAATGGCAGAACCAGGGAGACCAATACCACACTTGGCTGGAGAATTTCAAGGAAGATGAAAAAATCCCTGCTATGTTTCTCCTGTCGAAGTTTATGTATTTCGACAATGAGACTATACGAGAACTGATGCAGAGGGTGTACGAAGATTTGTATAGAAGACCCATTATTTACGAGATACGAAGAAGTAAAGAGAACGCAAGAGATGCTAATATAATAGAGTGCGAATTTAACAAACATTTAGCTCGTACACGCTTTTTGAGCATCGGTAATCCATCTGAGAGCAGTGCCCATCTTCTATATTTCTTCCGCCAAGAAAACAGGCTTGAACGTGATTTGTTTATTAATGCCCATCAACTCTATACACATACGGCAGAAGGGGATTTGTTGATTGCGAAAACTGTGATAGGAGATATTGGCAGGATTGTGGTGCTGGACGATTTTTGTGGTAGTGGGAGTCAAGCATCTACATTTGACAAGGAGTTTGTTGTTTATTTGAAAAAAGATAAACCAGAAATTAAGATAGACTATTTCTCTTTGTTTGCCATAGAAAAAGGATTGAATAAGATTAAGGGTCTTCACTATGACAGAGCCGAAGCGGTTTTTGTTTTAGATGAAACTTATAAGTGTTTTTCAAATAACTCCCGTTTCTTTGACGTGAAGGAAGCTGACATTAAACAGAATTGCCGTAAACTCTGTAATAAATATGGAAGAAAGTTGGAGTCAAGGAATCCTCTGGGTTATAAGAACGGGCAGATGCTGTTAGGTTTTCATCACAATACACCGAATAATTCCCTCCCGATCTTTTGGAGTGAAAGGAAATCGTGGAATCCGATTTTTAAGCGTTTTGTTAAAATATATTGATTATGAAGAGAATAAATCCGTTTAGTGTGGTCAAAGCGAATGAGTTCTCCTATGAGCAGATATTGCAGTATTGGGTAGATTTCGGTGAGATAGAAGAAGATGGGTTCATTTCTTCTCTCAACCCGAAAGAGTTGATGCCTAAATATGTTCTGGGAAGTAAGGGGTGTGGTAAAACCCATATCCTTAAGTACTACTCTTTTGAAGCCAGACTTTTGAAGTATGGGAACGATATCGCAGAATTGTTGAAAAAAGATGGTTACATTGCTTCTTATTGGAGGCTGGATGGGCTGAGCTCAACTCGGTTCAATAAGAACTCCAAGGACATTGCAGAATGGAAAGAACTTTTTGGATATTACTTTGAATTACATCAGGCAATCATAGCGCTCAAACTATATCAACGCATTACTGATGCACTTAAAACACCGCGTTCGGTTATAGAAGATATAATTACTGGTGTTACAAAACAAGTTGGAATTAGTCTTAAAGTACAGACAATTGATGAGCTTGTTTCTTTTCTAACAAGCAGACGCATTGAGATTGATAAAGAAATCATTGATTTTGCATTTACAAAAAGTATTCACTGGGACAAGGTAAAACCTCTGTTTCCCTTTGGGACGCTTATATTTGAAATTCCATATACCTTTTCAGAACGTATAAAAGAACTCAAGGGGGTGAATTATGTTTTTGTGTTAGACGAGTTGGAAAAGTTGCGTGTGGATTGGCAGAAAGAAATATTGAACACTCTGGTCTTTGAAAAAAAGAACAATTGTACTTTTTGGGTTGGCGCCAGAAAGAACGGCTATACGACAAGGAATACATTGTCTGGAGAGCCACTTCATGATGGTCATGAATTTGTCTCTGTTGATTTGGATAGCATTCTGAGAAGAGATGAAAAAGCGTTTATGAGGTTTGCGGTTAATCTATTTAAACGACGTCTTGAGATTTGTGAACTACCTTCAATAGAGCCAGAAAGTTTGTTTGAAAACTTCGATGACAAGAAATTTATCGAGGCTTTCTCAGGAAAGGAGTTGGTTCATTGGAAAAAGTTGAGAACAAGATTCAAGTCAATTGGTGTAATAGACCAACAAAGTGACAAACTTGTTGATGCGTTGCAATATCATGTGCAAAACAAACCCTTGGAACAAAAACTTAAACTTTATCTGTTTTATGTTGAATGGGCAAAGAATAAAGATGATGTAACCATAGAGATCTTGTATGATGCCGTCAAAACAGTTAACAGTCAGTATGATAAATATACCAGTGTTGGGGATAGTAGGATTAAAGAAATATATAAGAAATTTAGGCAGGATTTCATTTCTCAGTTGGCAGAAGAGAATAATGTGAATCTTTTCCAATACACGGGATTTAAGAATTTGGTGCTTATCTCGGACTGTAACCCACGAGTATATTTGACTTTACTAAAACAGATTATTGATGACTCTTTCTTTAGGGGGAACCAACCTTTCGAGCCTGGTAACGCTGTTTCTCTAAGAAGTCAGTATGTGGGAATCAATGTGACAGCAAAATGGTTTTTGAATGATATAGAAGTATATGGTCAGGATAAGGAAGACCTTGATATTGCCATGAACAATCTTCTTAATTATTTTTACATAAGCCGTTATTGTGATAAACCTACAGAGACATCCCTCTGCGCTTTCTATTTCAGAAAAGAGACCGGACAAGAGAAAGTGAATGAAATGCTTAAGTTGGCTATAAATGAATCTTTTTTAATAGAAATAGAAAACGGAAGAAAAGACAAGACGCTTACGGTGCCGCAGTCAACGTATCAAATAAACAGTCTTGTTGCTACCTTATACAACTTGTCGACGGCCCGTCGGGGTGTAAACTCTTTGAGTTCAAAGATGTTGAAAGCCATTTTTGACAGAACCTACTTCCATGAGTTCAATTCCGTGTTGACAAGTTATAGATGCTCATTAAATGCACCATTTAAACAGAGTGCAGTTAAGATTAAGGAAGTTTCTTACGATAACAGTCCAACATTATTTGATAATGTATGATGAACTATTCGTATTATTTCAACGAAGAAATACAGGACACATCCGCTTTACAATATGATGTTTTCATCTCTGTTTATGATGGGTGCGACCGAACGAAGGAAACTTTTAAGAAGGTGAAAGCGGGAAGTAAATACTGGCTTGTGATACCTCAGTATAATCAACCTGAAGAAGAAAGGCCAAGCACCTTCTTGTATTCATCTAACACCGACGAATCAGATTATGTTTTGGAAGTTGTTAACAAGATGGCACTTGAAGAAGGGAAAAAGATATGTATAGACTCAACGGGTTTTATTATTCCTCATTTGCTTTATCTTGTCCAATATTTAAAACGTAGAGGTTTCCTGACGTTTGATATTTTATATAGCGAACCAGGTCAATATGAAAAAGGTGAATCTACACAGTTTACAAAGAGGGTGGGACATACTCGTCCCATTGTAGGTTATAGTACGGTGGCCAAAGATGTGGAAGGAGAAGATACACTTATTATATTTGCGGGTTTCGATGATGAGATGGTGTCAAATGTTGCACGGGAAAAGAGTAAGGCTAAACACAAGTATTTATTTTCAGGATTCCCATCGCTCCAAGCAGACATGTATCAGCAAAATCTGATACAGCTTAATAAATCGATAGAGACTATTGGTCAGAAGCACGTGCATTATTGTAAAGCACCAGCCAACGACCCTTTTGTTACAGCAAAGAAACTACAAGATATTATTGATAAAAGATTAAAAAAACCAGAAGCTGTCAATTATATCCACATAGCACCGCTTTCTACGAAACCGATGGCAATAGCCTCTGCCCTTGTATATTTTAATAATCCTGATGCTCCAATAGATATAATATACCCGCTAGCAGAAGAATATATAGGTCATCATTCTATTGGAATAAAGAGAACATGGAGGTATACGATTGAGTTCTGATGGCTTTGCTGATAGCGGCCTTGAGCGGGGATTCTTCGACAAACTCAAGAATCAAAATAATAACACTAACGATAACCGATCAACGGTAACGTTAACCTTAACGATGACGTAGGGAACAAGGTTGTGATAATACAATGCAATATAAGCGAGGAAAATATCGTTGTTTTTGCAGAATAGATTTATTAAAACATGGCAGTAGAAAGAAATCATATAAAGGTGTTTGTGTCATCGACAGTATATGACTTTGAAGCAACGCTGAACAGGATATTTGCAACCTTGGATTGCTATGGATATGATGTCTATATGTCGAAGGCGGGAACAATACCTATCGATAGTAGAAAATCGAATTTGGTGAATTGCGTGGAAGCGGTTGACGAGTGTGATGTCTTCCTGGGAATTATTCGTCCTCTTGTTGGATCGGGCGTGTTGAAGATGGGAGAGAGGTCGATAACGGCACAAGAGTTCGACAGAGCGTTTGGGTTGCCTATGCCACGATTTGTGCTCGCAGATTACCGTGTGGCATTTGCACATGATTTCCTTAGGCTTGTAAGACAGGATTTAACGACTATTCCTGATTATTATTCGAAGAAGGAGGCTCGGGAAGACGGTAGTGAGGTTGAGGTACGGAAACCCAATCTGACGATACATGCAGAACCTGTGGATTTGTACCGCTTAGCTATTCAGAACCATATCCGGCCAGCAGAGGACAGGATAGGTAACTGGGCTCAGTCCTATAAAGACGAGGAGGATATTATGCGGTTCATCGAGTTTCAATTTAAGGATGTTGAACGAATAAAAGCTATTATCAATGGAAGGTAGTTTTGTAAAGGCTTTGTTGGCTCAGCCGCACCTGCCATCGCCGATATTCTGTTTTTCCGAAGCATCGCCTGAGATGGTGGCGCAGAATGTGTGTGCCTGTCTTAATGAGACAGGGGGGTGGTTGGTGATTGGCATAGACGGTGAACAGAACGTTACTGGCATCGCGGAAGGGTATGCTGAAAAATTGCAGGAGGAGATTACGGAGTTTATCTCGCCACTTCCCTTGGTTTATGTTCAGCGTGAACTGTTTGATGAGAAGCCTGTGGTGCTTGTTACCGTTCCTAAAGGCGGTCTTACACCTTATACCTATAAGGGACGTTACTATGTGCTGAATGAGAATGAGGCAGATGTTCCGACACCCGACTTGCTTTCGAAGATATTGAGGGACTCGTATGCATTGCGCTCGGATTGGGAACGGCTAAACAACCTTTATGCCAGTGAGGAGGACCTGAACGAAAAGCTGATGGGAGAGGTGTATGAGAAGGGACTCTCTTTGGGACGCCTTTCAAAGAGCACTACCGGTTTGAGAAGCCTGTTGTCGGAATTACACATGGTAAGGACAGGTGAGGTCACTAATGGTGCAGTGGCTTTGTTTGCCCATAGTACAAAGAACTTGCTGCCTCAATGCCGACTACGCATTCAATTGATGGCTCGTGGTAAGGATGCTGACAGCTATGAAGACCTGTTCTTTATAGAGGGGAATGTGTTTGATGTGCAGAGGAAGGCTATTGACTATTTCAAAGAACGTCTGCCCAGAGTGGCCTACTTCTTCGCAGACAGGACGGGACGATATAATGACTTTGAATATCCTATTGACGTGTTGGACGAGGCTATTTCGAATGCGTTGATTCATAGGGATTATACGGACATATCGGACGAGGTGACTGTGTTTATTTTTGCTGACAGGATAGAGATTACCAATTCAGGTGAGCTGGCAGAACGACTGGTTTCTGGCAGAAACAAGGTGTTGCCTCATGGTTCTGTATTGAGAAATCCGCTGATGGCAGAGGTATTCTATGTGTCGGGTGAAATGGAGAAGACGGGGCGCGGTATGCTGCTTATTTCGAATACGATGCGCGATGCTGGACGTAAGCTACCCGAATGGACGTCGGCTAATGGCAAGACAACGCTAAAGATCTATAATAAAAAGGAGGAGCTGAAGCCAAACGAAAGGATTCGCTTTTTTATGTTGAGGAGAAAGACTGGAGAGTATTTTACGAAGATGGAATATATAGAGGCGTTCGAGAAGAAGCCATCTAAAGGAACGGCACAGAACGACTTGCTGTTGATGGTGAAACTTGGACTGTGTGAGAAGGAGGGAGATGGACCCTCGACAAGGTACAAGTGGAAGTGATTTTTGACCGATTTTGTCCGATTTTTACGCAAGTAAATAATATTCAGTAGGTTGTGATTCGTTTGGTTGATTGTTGATTGGCCGATAATCGGACAAAACGGTTTGGGATATACGTCACGGCACAAATTAGAGGAGCATGAGTGCTAGTAATAAATCGAAAGATAAGCAAACCATACCGATTGGACGAATAATCCTTTATTCGTTAATTGGTGTTATTGTGCTGTGGGCATTGTCATTCTTTTTGTTTTATGTCATCCCTGATTCGGGTGAACGAGGCCAGTTTGGCGACATGTTTGGCGCAGTAAATGCTTTGTTTTCAGGTTTGGCGTTTGCTGGACTAATCATCACTTTGATATTACAAAGACAGGAGCTGGGGTTACAAAGAGAAGAACTGGAACAGACCAGAGAAGAGTTGAGAAACCAACGAGCCGAGTTTGAGAAAGAGAATGAAACGTTAATGTATCAACGGTTTGAGAACTTGTTTTATAATATGTTGAATCTTCAACAGAAAATAGTAGAAGGACTAAAATACGGCTATACAGAATTTGAAGATACAAGGATTCCTTGGGCCGAAGGTGGAATAATAAAGGATAAACATGAAGTGCGAAGGGAAGTGGTCGGAAGAGATGTGTTCGGTTTTTTATTCAATGCAGTTCCTTTTACAGCAGAAATAAAAACAGAAATTTGTGCCTGCTGTGGATATAGAGAATATCTGAAATATGCTGGATTATCTGGCTATGATAATACAACTATACCAACTTATTTTGACCATTATTTTCGCCACCTTTTTCAAATATTAGAATTGGTAGACGATCAAGGCTTTAATACTGATGATTCTTACAAATATGTCTCATTGTTGCGAAGCACCATATCGAGATATGAAATGATTTGGATTTATTATCATGCACTTCAACCAGAGAATCGAAAATACAAAGAACTAATTGAGAAGTATTCCTTCTTGGAAGGTATACGGTGGCATTTATTAGCTTTGTCTGTTGAAGCAGAGCACCCTTATGATGGTTTTTGGATGATTGAGGAAAATTTGGAAAAAGATGGATTTAGTCGTGGTGATTTCGAGTTTTATTTAACCGACAACCCCCATAATCTCGATAAGTATTATCTGACAGCTTTTTGGAATGAAAGCGAGATATCAAAAGGGAAAAAGCATCTTGCCCGTTGGAGAGAATTTGTGGAAAACAAATATACAGACTTGATCATAGACTTAAAGAACAGAACTACACAAAACAAAAAGACATAAAAGGTGTAAACGATTAAATAACAATCGAACTTCCAGAATTGGGACTAGGAAAAGAAAACATTAAGTGAAATCAGAAGAAGAAATAGCCAAAGCAAAAGAAACAACAGACACCAGGGGTCGAAATGAAATCAACGAGCATCCTTCGGGTTATCTGATTATGGATACTTGCTGCTTCTTGAACTATATTGAAGCCGAGCGTTCAGATGCTTTTGAATACGAAGAAATAAAGCAGTTTATTGAGAGAAATAGATTATGGTTGGTTATTACCCCTTACACTTTGTATGAATGCATCCAATCATGTGCAACTGAAGATTCTATTAAGCAGAGGGGGCTAAAGATGTTGGAAGCCTGGGAATTCTGGGTGTTGAACATCAACGGTTTGATAGGTGAGCACAGCTTCGAGTTTGGGCCTGATTTTGTATTCAGCTTGAATGTTGGTGTTGGATCAACAAAAGAGTTTGTAGAAAAAAGAAGCGCTTTTAGAGAGAAAGTATACCGCACCCTAGTTCCAAGAATGACACTTTTAGCACAGTTGATCGCTGTTATATATCTGTTGATTACGGAAGTTGATGAGCAAGGTAATTATCCTCGGGGATTTGACTATAGGATAAAACTTATCATTGGCCAATATTTTCAAAGCGAGCCTAATTTTAGGGTACAATTATATTCATTCATACAGCATCCAGATCGGATGGGGATGGCTATGAAGGATGGATTACTAACCAAAACATGGGATGCCAAGGATATGTTCAACGAATTCTTACAATCCTGGGCGATACAGATCATTGCGGTCTCAAAAGTTATTTTGGACGAGAAATTGGCAAATGAAGACCTTGATGTGGGAGAACTGAATACGAGGATTGTGAAAGAACTTAATAAAACAGTTGGTCGATATGATAGAAAAACCATGGTGAAACAATACAAATTGTTCACTAAGAAACACAAGAAACTATTGACAATTGATAGTTTGGTGGACCAAGCAATACCGGACGGGGATGCTGTTTTTAATCATCTTTTCAAAAGGGTTATTGGTAATTGGTTTTTGCCTGGAGGACAAGGAAAGACGTTAGTAAATACCATTATAGATTATGTGAACCTAGGGGTGGTGGAAAGACGTGGCAAAGCCCCCGTGATATATATGACAGAGGAGAAGACGTTTGTGGATTTGGCATTAAGCATTAAAGATGATAGTTTTAGTTTAACGCAGGCGTTTTATAAGAAATACTATAAGCGCAAGCTCATGTGAAGGAAGGGAAATTGAAGATTCGATAAAGACCAAATATCTAATAATTTGTTGATATTGTTTGGTTATCTAAGAAGAGTTAGATATTTTTATCAAGAATTAGAGAATTTAAGAATTGCTAAAGAGTAAACCACTAAACTGAAAAATGTTTGATAGGTTAAAGGGGAAAGTTTCGCTGAATCAGAAAAAAAGTTGTATCTTTTCAGGTTGAAATGAATTGAAAATTAGGCAAAAATAAGTATTTCTTGCTGATATAATGATACTTAATGTGTGTTTTTGAATCGCGGAAAGGTGTATAAAATAGGTGTTGAAACTCTTAGGAAACGTGATAATGAGGCGTAAGATATATGACAGGTTGCTTCAATGGAAGCGGGAAAAGGACGGCACAACATCTCGCCCATCGAGGTGAAGAGCGGCACAGGCTACACGCTGACATCGATCCAGAAGTGCATCAAGAAGTTCGGGCAGTACCTGAGCACACCGTATGTGCTGCACACGAAGGATGTGGAGCAGAAAGACGGGCTGGTGTATTTGCCACTGTATATGACGGGACTGTTGTAGGGCTAAACCACTAAACTATTAAACTAATAATCATACCTCAAACCTCATACATCAGACATCAAAAAGGCTGGATTCCACACAGAGTCCGGCCTTTTTTTTGTGTAATTGAAAATCTTGGGAATTTGCGAAAAAATCATGTAAATATCGTTAAATAGGTTGTAGGACTACAACCTTTTCGAAAGCATTTTGTACCTTTGCATTCGACTAAATATCTATGCCATGAAAAAATTCATTATCACCCTAATCATGTTCGCCGGGATGTTCGCCGGCGTTTCGGCTTATGCCCAGACAAATGAGCAGCCTCACAAAGTGTACTGCGAAATCATCTCCACCTCACGTGGCATGTTCTCCAACAAGACCTCCGTGGAACTGGACTTCGGCCAGTATGCCAGCTGGTGGTCATCGGACCGCAACCTGGTGGACGAAAACGGAAAGACCATCGATTTCAACTCCATCCTGGATGCCGTGAACTATATGGCTGCCCGGGGATGGGTCTTCGAGCAGATGTATGTCGTGCAGACGTTCTCCAAGGGCGATTCCGACACACCTGCCTACCACTGGATCATGTCGAAAGACGTAACCGACCCGTCCCAGATCCTGGAAGGCCTGCAAACCAGGGGGGATAATAAATAAACGGCCCTTGAAGCCATAGATCCCAAGCCAGCGCACCATCCAACGTAGGGATGACATGGCTTCAAAGCCCTGCAAAGCCTTGGGCACGATATTTGCTGTTTCTGCGTTATTGTATTAATCGTAGCAAACACATTGCCCTATGAAACGCATCTCCTTCATTATCGCCATTGTGGCCACCATCGCGCTGGTGGCCCTCGGACTGCTGGCCTTCGCCGTGCCGGGCCGCAACCCCATTAACCCCGACAAACCCGATTCACCAAAAAACAATTATGAGACTATGTGGAAAAATGTAAAGGAAAACCTTGAAAAGAACCTGCCCGAGTCGGCAGAAAAAGAACTCAACGCCATCGAGGAACGCGCCTCGAAGGACAAAAACCAAACCCAGCTGCTCAAATCGTGGCTCTTCCGCCAATACATCATGAGCTTCACCGTGGAGGACGACGCCCAGCAGGCCTTCATCCAGTACATCGAGGCCAAAGCCGGACAGCTGGATGCGGCCCACAATGCCCTGCTGCACGAGGAAATCGCCAAAGCCTACGCTGAATATCTCGACAACAACCAGTGGCGCATCAACGAGAACCTGCCCATCGATGGCGACCTCAGCCAGGTGGAGATGAAATACTGGGACCGCAAGAGCTTCGAGACCCGCATCGACCAGCACTACCGCGAGGCGCTGAAACCCGTTGAGGCGCTGAAGAAGGCCAAGACTGAGGACTTCATGGTGCTGTATGAAAACAAGGACAACCATGAGGAACACATGGAATACGAAGCCTCGATCTTCGAGTTCCTCTTCCACCGTGTGGCCAACTACTATCAAGACCAAGCCGATGCCGACGATGTGGTGGGCGAGACCGATGCCTGGTGGCTGCCGGCCAAGGACTTCGTGAAAGCCGACCTGGGCACGGGCGACAACCCGCTGACGTTCTGCCTCAAGATTCATCAGGACCTCATCGCCTACAACCTCAAGGAAAAGAACGAGGACGTGCTGATCTATAACGACTACCACCGCTTCGGCTTCGTCAACGGCATCCTGCAGAAACCGGAGCGCTATCAGATTGCGATGGAGGAGCTGAAGGCGCAGCATAAGGACAACCCTTTGTCGGCCGAAATCACCTCGCTCATCGCCAAGAACCTGATGGAACAGTATGAATCCAGCCGAAGCGACAGCAGCCTGTTCGACAACTACCGCAAGGCCAAGACGATGTGCGAAGAGGCTATCGCGAAGTTCCCAAAATCGCAAGGTGCCAAGAACTGCCAGAACATCATCAAGCGCATCGAGGAACCCATCGTCGACCTCTCGCTCAACGCTGTGCAGCTGCCCGGTGAGGCCATTCCCGCCTTCCTGGACTACCGCAACACCACCGCACCTTATTACAGAATCGTGAAGGTGAGCGAGAAGGACCTTGACAAACTGGACGAGATGAAGAAGGAAGACCGCCTGAAGGAGCTGAACAAAAGGAAGGCTGTGGCAGAACAGGAACTCACGCTGGCTCCTGAGAGCGACTACCGCACACACACCACCCTCATCGCCCTGCCCGCTCTGGAGCGTGGCTTCTACTACCTGACCGCCACCACCAAGAAAGGCATCAGCGATGCGGACAAGACCCTGATGCTGAGCTTCCAGGTTTCGGGACTCGGCTACATCACCGACCAGAAGGACGGACAGATGACCGTGGTGACCGTGGACCGCAAGACGGGGAAACCTGTGGAAGGTGTCACCGTGGAACTCTACCGTCGCGAGTGGGACTACAAGAGCCGCGAGTACAAGACCATCATCGTGGCCACTCCCAAGACCGACCGCAACGGAACAGCCAAGATCAGCAAGGTGAGCAACGATGGCTTCAGCATCAACCTGCGCAAGGGCGACGACAACCTGCTGTCGGAAAACCGCTTCTACCTGCGCGAACGCTCGATAAACAACAATGAAGTGTATTCCACCAAGCTCTTCACCGATAGAGCCATCTACCGTCCCGGACAGACGGTTTACTTCCAAGGCATCACCACACGTCGCTGTGGCGGGGATATCACGCTGGTGAGCAACTACCATGAGCACGTCTACTTCCGTGACGCCAACTGGCAGGAACTCGGCAAAGCCGACTTTACCACAGACGAATACGGCTCGTTCAGTGGCTCGTTTGTCATCCCCACCGACAGATTAAATGGCGTCTTCCGCCTCAATGCTGAGCGAGGCAGCACGACCATCCGTGTGGAGGAATACAAGCGCCCCACCTTCGAGGTGACTTTCGAGCGACCCAAGGAGCAATATAAACTGAATCAGGAAGTCACCGTTCATGGTGACGTGAAAGCCTACGCAGGTTTCGGATTGGACGATGTGGAATACAGCTATCGCGTCATCCGCAAGACTTCCTTCCCCTGGCGTTGCTGGTGGTGGTGGTACCCGACTGTGGAAGACGAGCAAATCACCTACGGCAAAGCCCGCACCGACGAGAACGGCAAATTCGCGGTCACCTTCAACCTGAAGCCCTCGCTGACGGTGGCTCCCGAGAAACAGCCCATGTTCACCTACGAAATCGAGGTGACGGCAACAAGCAAACAAGGTGAGACCCATGCCGACACCTACAGCATCCGTGCCGGCTACAACGAAATCGCCATAGGTACGGATCTGCCTTCCGAAGTCGAAAAATCGGAGATCGGCAAGTACCAGATTACCGTGAGCAACCTCAGCTGGCAGCCCGCCAAGAGCCGCATACAGCGAAAGATCTACCGCTATGAGGAGCTCAGGAAAATCAACTACTTTGAGGCGATGGGGCATTCGGAGAAGCTGGACAGGCAGCTGCTGAGCGATGCCGAGATAGAGCGGCTCTTCCCGGAATACGGTTTCTATGACAATAGTCAGAGGTCCCTGAGCCCGTCGAAGGGCCGACCTTCTGGGACCTTGGTGGATGAGACCGTCCTTAATGTGGACGACAAAGCCAAGTTCTATGATGGCAAGACTTTGGAGCCAGGAAAATACGTTGTGGAGCTGATCAGTCTGGACGACCCCTTGGCGAAGACCTCACAACAGTTCACCGTGTTTGAAAACGACTCCAAAAAGCTGCCTTTCACCACAATGGAATGGGCACATCGGAAGCAGTCGAGCGCCAAGCCTGGTGACGAAATCCAGTTCAGCATCGGCAGCTCGGCCAAGGAGGTGGAAATCTGGGTGCAGCTGATGCATGGCGACGAGATCCGCCTGGATAAGAGAATCAATGTCAGCAACAGCGTGCAGACCTTATCCTATAAGGTGACCGAACAAGACCGTGGGGGTCTGGAATGGCGTTATGTCTTCGTGAAGGAAAACAGCTACAACGACGACCGCCTGAGTGTTTCCGTGCCTTTCGACAACTACGACTTGGACGTGAAGCTCGCCACCGTACGCGACAAACTCAGTCCCGGAGCTGAGGAAACCTGGGAAGTGACCGTTCGCGACTACAAGGACAAACCTTTGGAGGCCGCCCTGTTGGCTGGAATGTATGACGCTTCGTTGGACGAATTCGCCCGCAACTACTGGTGGTTCAGCATGTCGCCTTCAAGCGTGTATGGCTCCGGTTTCGGTACCGACCAGCGTGGATTCACCTCATCCAACACGGGATTGGACTACTTCTACTTTGTCGAGCTGTTCAACTTCAGCCTGCC
>Ga0310690_10002160_pt1 | contig 32707 bp, 35 predicted proteins | sample AusTroGonzalo_MG_2_FD_207661 | JGI IMG/M metagenome (GOLD analysis project Ga0310690, IMG submission 207661) | Bovine rumen microbial communities from tropical cattle in Woodstock, Queensland, Australia - Gonzalo_04 (v2) (version 2) | ecosystem: Host-associated > Mammals > Digestive system >...
TGAAATAAACAGTATGCCAAGGAAAATATTTGACTACAAATGTGCATATGATATAGAATTAAAATATAATTAAAATGGTGCGGTTGAAATTACAATAAAGAAAATAGCTAAGATATCTTAGCTATTTTTATATTGAATTCATAACATAAATTGTTAAAGATAGGACAGTTGCAAATAATGATAGAATAATATATGGATTTAATAATTTGGCACTTTTTTCTTTTAATAGAGTTGTTTCATTATATAAAAATAAGCAAGAAACAAACGATCCTAAACAAGAAATAAATCCTAAAAAATTACTTTTTAATCCGAAGAACACAATGGTGAAAGCTTGATTAAATAGATAGTTAATCAGTAAAGTGATTTTATAAGAATTGGGTAGTCCTTTAAAACTATACGTATTAATTAATTGACTGATACTTAATGCAACTAGAATGTAAATAGTTGTCCAAGCAATTCCATAGAAAATAGATGGTGGAGCAAAAAAAGGTAATTTTAAGCTATTATAATAACTATAATCAACGGGAATAATATAAGAAATAAACCAAGGAAGAAGACAAAGAATATAAATAAAAATTTTCTTTAACAAATCAAACACCTCTTTCCATATTTTATGATTTAGTGTATAATAATATTAACAATTTTAGGAGGTACAAATGGAATCAAATTTAATGCAAGATGATAAGAATATTATAGTTATGAAACTCCTTCATTACTTTATAACAGAAAAAAACTATAATCCAATTATTCTACAAGGAGTAGAAGATGAGATTTGGCTTGAAAATTTAGAGGAAGATTATAAAGTAATAAGAATTGTTTCTGGAAGTATATATAACGATGAACAATTTGACTTTGATGTATTTAAAACAAAAAGAATTGCGAAAAAAATTCAAAAGAAAACGTTATCGCTTAGTATAAATGTCTTAAGTATTTTTCTTAATCTAGGGGAAAATGTAAAAGAAAACTTAAATGGAAATAAGCACTTACTTTGCGTAAAAGTAACGGAAGAAAAGGACATAAAGGCAAATAAGATTATGAAAGAAGCTTTTCCCGATATAGATAAGAAACTAACTTTTTCTGAAAAAGGGATGGAGCTATTTATGAAAATAACGAATGATATAAATAAACATAATCAAACAGATGCTAAGAAAATAGAAAATGTTTTTAAAAGTAAAACACCTATTATTACTTATGCATTAATTATTATAAATGTTTTATTGTATCTTATGCCTTTTTTATTCAACAATTATGAAGAAATTATTTCTAGGTATTGTATATATGGTTATGCAATAAGAGCTGGAGAATATTATAGATTAATTACAGGAATATTTCTTCATGGTAGTGTCCTTCATTTAGTATTAAACTGTTATTCTTTATATATTATTGGTAGTCAAATAGAAAACTTTTTTGGAAAAGTAAAATATTTAATTATTTATCTTGCCAGTGGTTTAATGGGATCTTTGTTTTCTATGATTTTTGGAGGCAATACTGCTTCTATTGGAGCTAGTGGAGCTATATTTGGTTTAACAGGTGCATTGCTTTGTTTTGGATATTATTATAGAGTTTATCTTGGAAATGTCATGCGTAGCCAAATTATCCCTTTGGTTGTTGCAAATATTGTTTTTGGATTAGTGATAAGCGGAATAGATGGATTTGGACATATAGGTGGACTAATTGGTGGGGTATTTACTACAATGGCATTAGGAGTACAAAATAAAAGTACCAAAACAGAAAAAACAAATGGTCTTATAATTACCCTTATTTTATTTGTTTTTGCTTTATATATGGCTTTTGTTTATACAGCATAACCAACGGTTGTAATCTATACAAAATGGTGATAGAATAGATGTATAAGTATAAGAGGTGATAAGATGCCACAAGAACAGACAAGTTTATTTAGTATTAAAGAGTTAAATACTGAAGAAGTGAGAATTGTATTAAAAGAGGTTTATGAGGCGCTAGAAGAAAGGGGATACAACCCAACAAATCAAATCGTAGGATACTTAATTAGTGGAGACCCTGGCTATATATCAAGTTATAAAGATGCTAGAAGTAAGATTCAAGAAATAGATAGAGCCAAAGTGGTAGAAATTCTTTTAGATGCTTTCCAAAAGAATAATAAATGAAATATTTAGGATTAGATTTAGGAAGCAAGACCTTGGGAATTGCGGTTAGTGACAAAACGGGATTAATTGCTTCCAGCTATAAAACGATAAGACATAACGAAGAATATGACAAATTACTAATAGAAGTCAAAAAAATAGTGGACGAGTTAGAAATAGAAGCTATTGTGTTGGGATTTCCCAAAAATATGAATAATACAGTGGGCCCAAAAGGACAATTAAGCATCAATTTTCAAAAAAAATTAAAAGAAATTTTAAATATACCAATATACTTAGAAGATGAAAGATTAACAACCAAGAGCGCGACGGATGTCTTGCTTATGGGAAACGTATCTCGAAAAAATAGAAAAAATTTTGTTGATGGCTTAGCAGCGTCAATTATTTTACAAACATATTTAAATAGAAAGGAAAAAGAAAAATGAAAGAAACTCAATTTACAATGGTAGATGAAAGTGGAAAAGAAGTTGTTTATGATGTGCTATTTACATTTGATAGTGATGAAACAAAAAAAAGTTATATAGTATATACAGATAATACAACAGACAAAGATGGAAATATAGAAGTATATGCATCTACTTATGCTGTAGAAAATGGAAATACTAGATTAGATAAAATCGAAACAGAGAAAGAATGGAAAATCATACAAACAATTTTAGAAACATTAGAAGAAGAAATAAAAAATAAAAAAAATAATCAAAATAATGAGCAATAGCTCTTTATTTTTTCTAAAGGAGATTTATGGTAGTAAAGAGAAAACCAAAACGAATTTTATTTATATTAACAGGACTTGTTATTATTTGTTTTATTTCTGTTTTTTCTTGGAGTTATTTAATAGGGCCAGTTGATCGTAAGGATAAAAACGATATACAAGTGATAATTCCTCCAGGATCAACTTCCTCACAAATTTCAAGAATATTAATAGAAAAAAAATTAATAAAAAGTGAACTCGTTTTTAAAGTATATTTAAAGTTAAACAGTAAAAAAACATTGAAAGCATCGACATACATATTTCAAAAAAGTATGCCATTAAAACAAATTGTAAAATCGTTAGAAACAGGAAATAGCTATAATCCAGATGCTATCAAAATCACATTTAAAGAAGGAAAAACAATTAGGGATTACGCTAAAACAATAGAAAAAGAAACCAGCCATACAAAAGAAGAATTTTTGGAATTAATGACAAATAAAGAGTATATCCAAAGTTTAATAGGAGAGTATTGGTTTTTATCTGATGATATATTGCAAGAAGGGATTTATTATCCACTGGAAGGATATCTTTTCCCAGATACCTATTACTTTAAAAATAAAGATGTAGCGCTAACAGAAATAGTAAAAACATTGTTAGATCAGATGGCTGCAAAACTTGAAAAATATAAGGAAGAAATGAATGAAAATGCTCATGAGTATCTTACTTTTGCTTCTATAACGGAATTAGAGGGATTAACTTTAGAAGATAGAAAGATGATAATAGGAGTATTTCACAATCGACTAAATTTAAAGATGAATTTAGGAAGTGATGTTACAACCTATTATGCTTTGCAGGAAGAAATGACAAAAGATTTAACAACAGAACAGTTTCAAACGAATAATCCTTATAACACAAGAAATTCCTCTATGACCGGGAAACTACCAATAGGTCCTATTTGTAATCCAAGCCTAAATAGTATAGAGGCCAGTATCAATCCGACATCAAATGATTACTTGTTTTTCGTAGCTGATAAAAATGGTAAAATTTATTATACAAAAACAAATGCGGAACATGAAAGAGTAATAAAGGAAATAAAAGATAAAGGGGACTGGATATGGTAAACGCGTACGAGACGATAAAAAAAATTCGTGATTATGCAGATAAGAATAATGTACCAATCATGCTAGATGATGGAATTAGTTTTCTTATGGACTATATTACCAAAAATCATGTGAAGAAAGTTTTAGAAATTGGTACAGCAATAGGGTATTCTGCGATTATGATGGCCTTATCATCAGAAGAGGTTTTTATCACAAGCATTGAGAAGGATGAAAAGAGATATTTGGAGGCTTTAAAAAATATAAAGAGCCTAAATTTAGAAGATCGAATAACTTTGATTTATAAAGATGCCTTAGAAGTTGAAATAAATGATTTCTATGATCTTATCTTTATAGATGCCGCAAAAGCACAGAATATAAAGTTTTTTGAAAAATTTTCTAAAAATCTAAATTCAAATGGTTCCATTATTACAGATAATCTTAATTTTCATGGCTTAACTGAAGTGGATGAACAAACGATTGAAAGCAAGAATGTAAGATCGCTAGTTAGAAAAATAAAAAATTATGTTGAATATTTAAAAGAAAATAGTGACTATCAAACACAATTTTTAGATATAGGTGATGGACTATCTATAACGAAGAAAAAATTTGAATTTGCTGAAGATGAAGTAATTATATAAGAAGAGGTGATAAAATGAGTTATCTACAGATCCTTGACTGTAATCAAACGCTGGCAAACTGCTGTAGTGACTATGGTATTGTAAATATTTTGAGCATATTAAAAACAATATTGGATTTAGTTCAATTGTTTGTGCCCATAATACTAATAATAGCTTTAGCTATACAATTTACAAAAATGATGATAAATCCAGATGATAAGAAAAGTCCAAAAAAGTTATTGAATATGTTCCTTTCAGCAGTATTTTGCTTTTTCTTACCAATAATTGTAGACGTTGTTTTAGGACTATTAGATGGCTATTCTTTGGGAGCGTGTTGGCAAACAGCAACTACAACGAAAAGACTTTTAGATTTCAATTCACAAAGTGCATATAGAACAACCTCAAGTAAGACGACAACATCTATTTTAACGGATTTTAATGGTTATGATCCAGGCAATGAACCAGCATCGGGTAATGGGAGTGCCATGGGAAGCGCAATTGTTACATATGCCAAAAGTTTTGTAGGACAAAAATATGTCTATGGGGGATCATGGAATGGAGAAGTTCCATACACAGGTACAGACTGTAGTGGCTTTGTTCAAGGCGTATTTAAACACTTTGGTTTTAAATTAACTCGTACAACATCTTCTCAATGGAATGATACATCCACCTATACACTGGTAAACCCTAATGATATACGAGCAGGTGATATCATCAATTATGCTGGACATACAGGAATATTAACAGGGAATGGAAAAGAGGTTATCCATGCCAAAGGAATTAGATATGGAATTGTAATAGACCCAGATTATACGAAGTGTTCCAGTCACGCGATCAATGGTATTATGAGAATTAAAGGTGTGAATTAGGAGGATATTATGATTATAGAGAATAAAAAGAGACCTATTAAAAAGAAAAGAGGAAAGAAAAAACAAAACTATTTTCAATATGTTCCTTCTGCAGTAGCAATTATATTCATTATATTAATTATCGGTTATAAGCTAAATCAGAAAAAAACTTTAGAATATGAGAATATTAAACAGTACGATGATAAAAGGATAATCTATACAAAATATGATAATAAAAAGAAAACATATTCCATAACCATTCCATATATAAATATAGATTCTCCAAATGCAAATTCAATGAACGAACAAATAGATAAGTATACGAAAAAGTATTTATCTATGAAAAAAAGCATCGTTTCTTATGAATATAATATCAATGGAGACATTCTATCATTGGTAATAAAAGGCTGCTCTTATAAAGATTCTACTCCCATATTTAGTTTTAAAACATATAATATAAACTTAAAAACTAAAAACATTGTTCCAGATAATGACCTATTATCTATGTTTAATATTGATGAAGAAACAATAGAAAAGATAATAAAAAAGAATTTTGTGAATTTTTATAAAGATGAAATTGCTAAAAAATACTTTGATAAAAGTGAATGTAGTTATAATTGCTTTTTAAAACTAAGAAACGTAACAAATTATATGGATAATGTAGAATACTATGTAGAAAAAGGCAATTTAATAGCCTATAAACCATTTGTTGTTCATTCTTTTTATGGTGAAGAAGATTATTATAAAGATAATAATTTTAAGTTTTTACTAGTAAAAGTTATAAACTGATAAATATGATTTACAAAGCTTGACAAGTCAAGCTTTTTTTGTTGACAAAAGTCTGGGGGTATACTTTATACAGAATAAGATAGAAGGAGAGTATAAAGTATATGAAAAAACAAGGCTTTACATTAATCGAATTACTAGCAGTTATAGTAATCATGGGAATCTTAATGTTTGCAGCAATTCCCGCAATCAATAGAACGATAGAAAATGCAAGAAAGGATCAATTTGTAGATACTGCTCAAAACTATGCTAGAGCAGTAGAAACATTATGGTATGCTGATGGATTAGAGTGTAAAAATGGAGATGGAACATCTTATCAGAAAGCGTCAGCTTTACCAAAATCTACGGGTTATTGTGTTGACATCGATACAACAGGAGCAACTGCTACAGCAGTAGAATTGCTTCAACAAGGAGGAAAGTCTCCATGGGGAAATAAAGATGTTAAAGGCCATGTAAGAATATTTTGTTATGATGAAGAAGAGTGCGCTTTTTCTCCATTCCTTTATGATGGAACACATGCTATAGGAACTGATGATGGATTTGATTATAGGGATACTGATGAAATCAATCGTGGCAGTGTTTATACGGGTGAAGATGCTAATGATGCTTTTCAAGCCTATGGAACTTGTGCTGATACTATGATCGATTACATATGTAGAGCAATCTAAACTAAAAGTTATATAGAAAGCGTTTGCTTTCTTTTTTTTGTCTCTTATTATATAATATTGACGAGGTGTAATTGTATGAAACTATTAGTAGAACCGTCTGGTAAGAATATAAATTATCTTTCATTTTGTGATGGATTAATTCTTCCATTAAAAGATTTTTCTGTACAAAGTAAAATATATTTTTCTAAAGAAGAAATAAAAGAAATTATAATAAATAATCCTACATTAGAAATATTTATTACTATCAACAAGAACTTTTTAAATGAAGACATTGATCAATTAAAAGAAGCACTATTATACTTAGATAAATTGGATATTAAAGGAATTTTCTTCTATGATATAGCTGTATTGCAACTAAAAAAGGAATTGAATTTAAAAGTTGATTTAGTATGGAACCAAACGCATATGGTTAATAATTATGAGACTTGTAATTATTATTATAAAAAAGGAGTAAACTATGCCTTGTTAGGAAAAGAAATTACACTAGAAGAAATAAAAGAGATTATAAAAAACAGTTCCATTACACCGATGGTAGAAGTCATTAGTATACCATCTGTTGCGTTTTCAAAAAGAAAACTAATTACTAATTATTATAAATTCCTTGGTAAAACACCTACAAGTGAATTAAAAGCAAAAGAAAAAGTATCCAATCAAGAATATTTATTATTAGAAGATAGTAATGGAACAAGTTTTTTTCTAAATGAAATTATGAACGGTACTTCTATAATTAAAGAGTTGTTTGAAATGAATACCCCTTATATCGTATTAAGAGAATGGGCAATAGATCAGAAGTTATTTGAAGAAATAGTAAAAGATACGTATTACTATGTAAAAAAAGATTGTATAGATGAGGAGTATATTGAAAAATATAGGCAATTAGGAACTACTAACTTTTTCTTTAAAAAAACAATTTATAGGGTGAAGAATAATGAAAAATAAAAAAATAGAATTATTATCTCCAGCTGGAGACTTAGAAAGACTAAAAGTAACATTATTATATGGTGCAGATGCGGTTTATATTGGAGGGCAAAAATATAGTTTAAGAGCCAACGCTACAAACTTTTCAATAGAAGAAATAAAAGAAGCAACTACTTTTGCTCATAATTTACATAAAAAAGTTTATTTAACGCTAAACATTGTTTTTCATAATGAAGATATGTATGAAGTGAAAGATTATATTAAAGAGGTAGCAGATGCTGGTGTTGATGCCTTTATTGTAAGCGATCCATTTATCATTTCTTATTTAAAAGAAAATTATCCAAATATTGAAGTTCATCTTTCTACTCAAAATTCTACTAGTAACTATAAAGCTGTAGAATATTTCAAAGAAGAGGGAATCAACCGAGTGGTATTAGCGCGAGAATTAAAAAAAGAAGAAATCAAAGAAATCATTGATAAAACAAAAATGGATATTGAAGTGTTTATTCATGGGGCTATGTGCACATGTTTTAGTGGTAGGTGTGCTTTATCAAATTATGTTACAAATAGAGATGCCAATAGAGGAGGATGCGCTCAAGTATGCCGGTTTCCTTTTGAAACAGATGAAGAAATTCCCTTTACTATGGCAACGAAAGATTTGAATTTAGCAAATTATATCTGTGATTTAATTGATATCGGGGTTACAAGTCTGAAAGTAGAAGGAAGAATGAGATCTCTTTATTATCTTGCAACAGTAATAGGTGCTTATAGAGAAATAATTGATTCCTATTATAATCAGTGCCTAACAGAAGATAAATTAGAAAGTTTAGAAAAAAGACTAAGCAGAGTAGCAAATCGCGAAGTGTCTAGTCAATATTTTAATAAGGAAGCCGACTGGAGTGATCAATATTATACAGGGCGTCAAGAATTATCAAATCAAGATTATTTGGGATTGATTACTGGATATGATAAAGAAAATGACAGCTTGATTGTTATCGAAAGAAACTATTTTGAAAGAGGAGATAAAGTGGAAATATTTACACCAGAGGGAAATATTTATCCTTATGTTATCGATAAGATTTATGACGAGAATATGAATGAATTAGAAGTTGCTAGACATCCAGAACAAATATTGAAACTAAAATTTGATCAAGAGTTGCCTAGCTATTCTATGATTCGATTAATAGAAAAAAGTAAAGTATAGATATCTAATAATGTAAAATAAGAGGAGTAATATATGAAAAATTTAAAAAAGGCAAGGAAAAACTTTTTAAGATTAGAGAAAAGCTTTAGTAAATATGCAACAAAAAGTAGTGAAGTACTTAGATTATTTCCTGTAGAAGATGATATAAGGGCTCCATTTTTTAGAGATGTGGATAGAATTATTCATTCTATGAGTTACACAAGATATATAGATAAAACCCAAGTTTATTCTTTTAAAGAAAATGATCATATATCAAAAAGAATGATACATGTACAGTTGGTAAGTAAAATAGCAAGGACAATTGGAAGAGCTTTGGGGCTAAATACAGATCTAATAGAAGCGATTGCGTTAGGGCATGATATAGGACATACGCCATTAGGCCATACAGGTGAAGCTTTTTTAAATGAGATATCTTTGAGAGAACTAAATGAATACTTCTCACATAATATACAGAGTGTAAGATATTACATGGAAATAGAAAATAAAGGAGAAGGATTAAACCTATCCATCCAAACTTTAGATGGTATTATGTGTCATAACGGGGAAATGTTATCTAGTAAATATGAACCTCAGCAAAAAACAATAGATGAATTTTTAGACCAATATCATAATTCTTATATAAATTTAAAACAGTCTTCTCAGAATAGACCGATGACATTAGAAGGATGCGTTGTTAGGATCAGTGATATTATTGGCTATATTGGAAGAGATATTGAAGATGCTATTCGTCTGGGATTATTAAAAAGAAAAGATTTGCCTAAAGAAATAACGGATATCTTAGGAGATAATAATAAAGATATTATTAATACTATAGTTACAGATATCATTGATAATAGTATGGATAAACCATATATTAAGTTAAGTGATGATGTATATAAGGCGTTGTTCGCTTTAAAAAAATTCAATAGTAAAAGTATTTATCAAATAAGTTTAACATCTAAAGAAAAAGAATACTATAAAGAAGGAATGAATAATATATACAATAAGTACTTAAATGATTTAAATCAAAATAATAAAAGTAGTATTATTTATACAATGTTTTTAAATTACAAGAAAGAAAAATATTTAGAAAACACCTCTAATCAAAGAAAAGTTATAGATTTTATTGCGGGAATGACAGATAATTTGTTCCTAACAGAAATAAAAAACTCTTGCCAAAAATCAAAAAGTGTGGTATAATTAGTCTACTTTATTGGCAGAGGTCAATTAAGTAGGAGATGTATAAAATGAAAGACTATGCAAGTGAAAAAGAAAAAGAAAAATTTATTACTAACGTTGTTTTGGAAGAGGATGGAACGTTAACCTTAGTTTTTGCAGATGGCAAAAAATATAGGGGATTCCCACATAATAAGGAAATGTTGGATTCCGTAGAAAAGAAATTAGAAAAGCAAGGGAAATCTGTAGTGAAAAAGAAAGGTAAATTCGTGTTGGCACAAACTTTCTGTGGTACAGTATCTGGCTTAATTACAAGCGCAGGAGCATTATCCATATTGGCTGGTGTACAACAAAATTTACAATCACCAAATCCTGGAAAGGTATTGGGATTTTGTATCTTTGGAGCAGCAGCAATCCTTGGTGGTGCGGTTTCGCTTGGATTTTCTCTAGAAAACAGATCAAAAGTAGGACAAATAAAGGTAATGGAACATCTTACAGGAGAAGGAAAAAATCATATTCGTGAAATTATGGGAACACCAAACGGTATGGTAGGAGTATCATCAAAAAAGAGAAAAATATTAGAAGCTGCAATGGAATATCCATTTATTAGTATTGATTCTATTCAACCAAAAGTTATAGAAAGAGTTATTATAAATGGTGAAAACAATCAAAGATTAGGTGTTTCCTATACGGATTCAGCTTTAACATCAGCACCTAAAGTTTTTATAAAGAATAATAGGGAGGGAATATAAATGAAAGATTTAACACTAAAAAAATCAGAAAGACCTCGTTTTATTAAAAAAGTAGAAGTAAAAGGTGGAACTTATGTTTTGACTTATGCGGATGGAAATAAGTTTACTGGTATTGAATATAATGATGAAAATAAAAAGAAGATAGAATCTGTTCTAAAAAAACAAGCAGAGTTAGGCATTATTAGTAGAAGAAGTTTTAAATTAAGAAAAACTTTATGTGGAGTTGTGAGTGGATTTTCAGCAGCTATGATGATAGGTGGCGCAACATTTGCAGAAGGATTATCTAGAATATCGACTTTAGATACTACAAGTTGTGTTATAGCGGGGGGATCTCTAATCTTTTTTGGAAGTGTAAGCTTGTTTATCAGTCAGCAGAAGAGAACAAAAAATAAGGAAAAATTAGAGCAAATAGATACACTTTGTTTTCTTCAAGATCCTCAAACTAGAACAGATATTTTGGAAACAGCTTCCCTACCAAATGGATTAACTGGAGTTAGTTCTCAAGGAAAAAAACTTTTTGATAAAGCTGATCCATTCGGTTTGATAGATGTAGACTCTATGCATAAAGAAGACTATCAAACAATTTTAGGAAATCAAAGAGTATTGACCGGCCTTGCAGGTGAGGGAATAAAGCCTACACAATATATCAAAAAATAATAGTAAATTGCTATTGCTAAAATCTAAAAAAAATGATATACTATGACAAGTTGAACATAGGAGTTCAATCCCATAAAAAGTGATTTAAAATGAGGTGAGGAAAATGGGAGATAAAAACACAGTATATTTGACTGAAGAGGGTCTAGAAGAATTAAAAAGTGAATTAGATAATTTAATAAATGTAAGACGTCCAGAAAATATTCAAGCAATAAAAGAAGCAAGATCATTAGGAGATTTATCAGAAAACGCTGAATATGATGCTGCTCGTAATGAACAAGCACAAATAGAAGCAAGAATTAAACAATTAGAAAAAATGTTGGAAAATGTTTCTATTATTGCTGAAGTATCAAAAGATAAAGTAGGAATTGGAAATACTGTTTCAATTAAATATGTTGATGACGAAGAAGAAGATCAATACAAGATAGTAGGAAGTCAAGAGGCAGATCCTTTTGAAAGCAAAATTTCTAATGAAAGTCCTATTGCTAAAGCATTATTTGATCATAAAGTAGGAGACATTGTAACAGTAGAAAGTCCTAATGGATCTTATGAGATAGAAATTACAGAAATTAAATAATAAATACAAAAAAAGACAAATTAATAAATAAAGATAGTTTATTTTATACATAAGGAGACTTGTGTATGAAAAAGGCTATCTTTATTTTTTTGTTAATATTCATATTGTTTTGCCCTAAGAAGATATCTAGTCTTAAACAAGAAAAATACCAACAAACGGATATAATTGGTTATATAGAAATTCCTAATACAGATATTAATACTCCTATTGTGCAATCAAGTGATAATGTTTTTTATTTAGACCATAATATTCAAAAACAACAAGATATAAAGGGAAGTATATTTTTGGACTATAGAAACAATTTATCAGATCAAAAACTCCTGATTTATGGACATAATAGTAAAAACGGGGATGCCCCCTTAAAAACTTTAGAAAACTACTTAGATAAAAACTATTATGATGATCATCCATTCATTAAATTAATGATAGATGATAAAACGTATGATTATAAAATCTTTTCTATTATAGTTACAAATACAAACGTTCATACAAAAATAAATTTTAAAGCAGAAGAATATATTGCTCATTTAAATTGGTTAAAAAACCATTCGATTTATCAAATAAATATTCCTGTATATAATAATGATTTTATTATCACAATCCAAACTTGCATTTTTGATCCGGAAAATCATTATTTAATAATTAGTGCGAAAAGGAGTTAATATGAAAAAAATAATAAGAATGTTATTAGTAAGTATGCTTTTTTTGTTGACTACAGAAGTATGCGCTATTGATAATCAAAAATTACAAATGCTTTCCTATCAAGATGAAAATCTAATGGAGGAAATTATTCCCAACAGAGATAAAAATGGTATCATTCAATCTTTTGATTTTATAATAACAATTCCAGAAAATTATCAAGAAGAAGAAATTGTAATTCAGCCAAAAATCATGGGCGGGATATCTCAATATAAAAAATTGGACCCTAATAAAGAAATAAAAACAAACCTAAAAATTATTAACCAATCTTTTTATAATTATAATTATGTAGATAATAGCTTTATATTAAGTACAGAAGATATAAAACAAATAGATCAAAATAATAATTTTATAGATACAAAATCTATTGGCTTTGATAATAGAAAAATATATGATGTATCCTCAGTCTATAGAGTATTTAATAATGCTATTATCAGTTTATATAAATATAATGCCTTAAATCCTCCCAATAAAGAAGATTTAAAAGATGAAGCATTATCTATAAAATTAAAAGAAAAAGGATATGCAGGTGTAGAGGAATTAGATAAATATTATTTAGATTTTTATAATAATAAATATAATTTAAAAGAAACCAATCTTAATGATTTTACTCCATCAACAATAAAAGAAATATTTACAGGAGAAATAATAGAGCTACAAGAAACAAATAATAATATCATAAAATTAGCCTATGATTACTTTTATAATCATGTGTTGCTATACCATTTTTCGGATAATGAAAGATTAAATGATAATCAATATAGTATAGCTTCTTACATGAAAAATGATTATGGAAACAATTATCTAAAATTAGCTTTTTCTGATCTTAGAAATAAAACCTATAAAGAAATAAATAATATGGGAATTTATCTAAATATTAATAAGAATAATTGTTTAAATTCCTATAATTCTTTTCTTCATTTTGAATTTAAACTATCCAAAGAAAATGTAGAAGAAAGTATAAATAAACTATCTGGATTGATTGAGCCTCCTAAAACAGGCATTTATTAGACTCCAAAAGGAGTTTTTTCTTTCCCTTTTCTTAAAAGTGAGGTATACTTAAAATGAGAATAGAAAGTAGGAGTTGACATATATGATTATCAGAAAGCCCTATGCCTTTTTAATTAAGCATTTTAAAAAGATTCATATATTTTTATTTTTGATATGTGCTTATATTTATTATAAGTCTATTCAAACAAGTTCTTTTGTAAGAGAGTTTATAAGTTTAGGAAGCTATGATGCTTATAATGAACCAATATCAAAATATATAAATGGATTGGTTTACTTGTTTTTAATTCTTACAATTGCCGCAACAATTACAATTGTTCTATTACTAAAATACAAGAATAAGCCTTGGAAATTATACTTAATTCCTCTTGCGGAGTATCTGGCTTTACTCGTTACTTTTATAATGACTAAAAGTTTCTTTGATTCTTATATTGGTACTTTTGAAACCGCAACCATACGAGCCATTAGAGATATATTAGTAATTTTATCGGTCCCTCAATACGTAGTTTTTGTAATCTTAATAATTAGAATTTTAGGGATAGATTTAAATAAGTTCAATTTCAAATCGGATAAAGAATTTTTAGAAATGAACGCTAGTGATAGAGATGAAATTGAGATTAATATTGATATAGATAAACAAAGTATAAAAAGAAATATAAAACGTTTTAAAAGAAATGCCATCTATTTTTACAAGGAGCATCAAAAATTAGTGTTGTTTTTGGCATTTATAATTATGATGATATTTTGTTGGAATATTTATAATTATGTGTTTGTAATTAATAAATCATATAAAGAAGGTAAAACAATTTATACAAATGCATATGAAATAAATATTAACAATAGTTACTATACAGATAAAGATTATAAAGGAGAAAAAGTACTAGATGGATATGGCTTTGTTATTTTGGATATGACAATTAAAAACAATGCTAGAACTAGGGAAATAAACTTCAACAGATTCCATGTGATGAACGGAATTAATAATTATACGACTACTTATAAAACATATGAAACTTATTTTAAAGATTTAGGAGTAACATATGAAAAAAAGACAATTAAAGCAGGAGAACAATTCCATTTAATAATGATATTTAAAACATCTGATAAATTAAACATTCATAAATATGTCTTATATTATCAAGAGCTTTCTGGTAACACAAATCATTTAAGAAAAATAAAATTAAAATTAAAAGATGTTTCTAAGTTAAATGCCCAAAAAGAAAAAAAACTAGGGGAAGAGTTAACGATTATAGAGCAAACCTCAGAAAAACAAATTACATTTGAAGATATGAAGTTTTTAGATACGATAACGTATTCAAAGCAAACTTGTCCTGCAAGTGGCTGCTATTTAAAGACGGAAAACTACACCATAAACGAAGGATATAAAGTATTACAATTATCTTTTGATTCTATAGACTTTGAAGGCAAAGATATGATTGACTTTTTGACTAATTATGGTAAAATTAATTACATAGATAATAAGGATGAGAAGATAACTTTAAAAACAGAGAGCGCTATTCGTAAAACATATTATGGAAATTACGTTTATATAAAAGTGCCAAATGAAGTTGTTGATTCTAAATCAATAGAATTAGAGTTTACTATTAGAAACAATATTTATAAATATAAATTAAGATAGGAGATTATTATGGATAAAAAAAAGATGATAAAGTATGTCAAAATAGTAATTACTTGTTTGGTAGTGGGATTATTTCTTTGGTTTTTAGTAATATCTCCTTATATCACTTTTAAAAAGAATGAGAAAACTTTATTACAAGCAGGAAAAAGATATTATGAAATTAATTCTACAGAATTACCAACGGGAAGTAGGATAGCTACGGTTACATTAAAAACGCTAGCTCATAAAGCTTTTGTAAAAGGGGATTTTTATGTCCCTTATAGTAGTGAAACTTGTAACCTAGAAAATAGTTGGGTAAAAGTAAAAAAAGAAAACAATCAGTATAAATATTATGTTTACTTAGAGTGTGGTGTTTTGAAATCAAAAACTGATCACCAAGGACCCCAAGTAATTTTAAATGGGAATGATGAAATAACTATAAATAAGGGAGAGGAATATCAAGAACCAGGTGTAAAAAAAGTTACAGATAATCAGGATGGAAATATAGATGTTAAAAATGTTATTATTCATTCCGACGTGGATACAAATACATCAGGAACTTATGAGGTGACATATACAGTTTATGATAATTTTAGAAATAAGACTGTAAAAGTAAGAAAAGTAAATGTTGTTGAAGAGTTAAAACATACCGTAGAACAATCAACAGATGATACCAATCTTTATAAGGGTGGAAATGTAAACAATTATGTTCTACTATCCAATATTTTGTTTAGGATTGTGGGCATAGAAAATGATAATGTAAAAGTAGTTGCTGCAAGAGATATTGCTAACGTTAATTATGATGGAATAGAAGAATGGTTAAAATACTTTGAAAATCATTTGGCTCAAGAGTCAAAAGCACTTTTGGTAAAAAACGCATATTGTCAAGATAAAATTACAGAAACACCAGAACAAGTTTCGTCTTGCGCAACGAAAACAAAAGAAAGGTATTCTTACATTTTATCATTGGTAGATATGAATAATAGTTTAGAAAACAATGAAAGCTATTTATATTCATATACAATTAGTTGGTTAATGAATGAAACAAATGATAAAGAGGCTTGGACAACAAGAAATTACTATTTTGGCTATGATGGCAGATATATGAGCTTCAATAAGAATTACAGTTTTGGGGTTAGACCTGTATTGACAATTAAGGGGAAAACACTTATTAAATCAGGAGATGGTACCTTAGAAAATCCATATTCTTTTAAAGAAATAGAAAAAGCGAAAGCTGATGATTTACTTAATACAAGATATACAGGCGAATATATTACATATTCTGGTTATACTTGGAGAATTATTGAAAGCGAATTAGATGGAACTACAAAAGTAATTTTAGATGGGGTTCTTCCACTAAATATTGGATATGATACAGCGGATAATTCCAAAATATATAATCCAAGCCAAAAAGGAAATGTTGGATATTATATAAAAAATAAAGTTGGTGAATACGTTGATCCTAAATATTTTGACACCAAAGAAATAGCGGTTCCAATTTACAAAAATTATGCGAAATATAACAACGAAAAGAGTACAAAAACTTATAAAGTAAAATTTGCAGCACCTAGTTTATATGATGTGTTTAGTACTTTCATAGATAATGTTGATAGAGGATATTGGTTAATCAATTCTTCTACAACGGCAGAAAGAAAATATGCCGTTTCAAATATCGGAACAGTGTATTATACAGATTTAGATGATACTACTACAAGTCAAGTTCGCGTAGTTGGATATCTAAACAAAAAGTGCAAAATAACGGGTGGATTTGGAACAAAAGAAAAGCCATATAAAATAAAAAAATAGGAGTAGTCATGAAAAATCGTGATAAAAAGAAAATAGAACAAATAGTTTATATTTTTATGGTGGTAATAATAGTGGGAATGTTACTTTATTTGGCAATTATCTGCTGCCCTAAGGTGTTTCCTAAATATAAAATAGAAGATAGAACTACAAATGTAGGGGAATATCAAAGTGATACACCTAATGCCAAAGCTGTTGGTTGGATTAGGGTAGAAGGAACAAATATTGACTATCCAGTGATTAAGAATGAATTTGGCTTAAATTTGTCAAAGATAACAGAGAGTTTTGCTTGGATGGATGGGAAAACGGATTCTTTGGTAAATAAAATATTTATTCTGGGACACAATATAAAGAATGTCTCAAAAAATCCATTAATTACTAATAAAAATCACACAAGATTTGAGCAATTACTATCATTTATTTATTACGATTTTGCAAAAGAAAATAAATATATTCAATATACAGTAAATGGAAAGAATTATTTATATAAAATATTTGCAATATCAATCGTTGAAGATAAAGAACTGGATTATGATAGTGCGACATATGACGATAAAGAATTGAAACATTATATTGAGTGGTCAAAAGAAAATAGTTTTTTCGATTTCAATACAGATGTGAATGAAAATGACTATATAATCACATTGGCAACGTGTACGAGATTTTATGGAGTAAATCGTGATTATACGTTTAAAGTGGATGCTAGGATGGTAAGAAAAGGTGAAAACGTTGCAAATTACAGCGTTAAAAAGAATAAAAATTATGAGGAAATTGAAAAAATTATGAAAGGTGGAGTAAAAAATGAATCGAAAGTTTAAAAAAAGAATTGGGGTTGCTTTTACGGCTATTTGTGTACTTGCACTTTGCATAGTCTATCTTAATACTAGCGTTCAAACCAAAGCACAGCTAAATGATACAGGCGGAGGTTCTTCATCAGAGACATGCCTAAACAAAAAAAATAAGGACTATTATAATATAGGCATTAAGAATAATGATGCATCTAGGACAATAACATTATCCATTGAACATGGAAGTTTTGATGTGTATGTATATGCAACAGATGATGCTACAGAAAATGCTCTTGGAACCTTTCAATTTAAACTTGATGAAAGTAACAAGTCTAAAACGATAAGTTATGGGATCTACAATACGGATGTAAAGATGAAAGTGATTTTCGTTTTGAATGCGAGAGTAGAAGGATATTGCGATGGTGTTCAAGAAGCAACTTATACAGATTCCAATGGTAATGAAGTCACGATAAAAGTTTCAGATGTTATTAATGCATATATATCGGAAAATCAAGTGATGGCAATACCACGTGGTAGTTATGTATATATAGAAGAATTGCAATTAGCTGGAGTGCAAGAAAATGCAACTATGGAAAATACTAGCTATAACGGATTGTGCAAAGCTTTTAGAGAAGGAAATCTAGAAGCGTTTAAAGACTACGACCTTGCGACTGATTATTTTAAAAAATTTAATCCTTCTATTGTAGGAGGGAGCGAATATCAAAATAATTATCTAAAATACTGTTATCAAACACAAGTGGAGTACGCATATAAGGATGATATGTTAGTAAGAATGATTAATAATGCATTGCGATCATATGCTGCTGATCATGTACAAACTTCATCAACACCACCGCTTGAAAAACCTGCAACTGTATTACAATATACACCAACAGCAAGTGGAATAGAAACAGAAAAACTAACTTGTGATGCCTTTTCTACCAAAGAAGAAATTGCAGCAAGTGGTGAAGGATATTATGTTAATAAACAACAATTTTATGCTACAGCAACAGAAAAAACAACAGGGAACTATATTAGTTGTGACAGAACTTGTGAGGAGCTTGTTACGGTAGAATATGGTCCGCCGGTTGCGACAAAAGCGGGTTTATGCTTTGAATATAAAGTGAAAGTAACAAGCAAATATAATTGTACAAGTAATCCAATTACAATTAATTCTCCTAAGCCACGTGAATTCTGTACTCCAAGACCATATTGCCATGAGGCAATTGGATTGACTGATCAAGCAGGGCCAACTCAAGAGTTTGATGGATGCGTTCAACAGTGTGATGGTGGAGATTACAGTGAGGCATGCGTAAATCAGTGTTACGAAAAAGTGTATGAAACAAATACAGAGACCACTTCAGTCTTGAATTTGAATTATGCGAATCCGGTAACGGTAAAAGAATTGAGCCAAGCATTCAATTATTACAGATGGGATTTGAATGGTACTATTGCTGCTGATATAGTATTAAATGGAGACGGCGAATATTATGTTGAAGACGGTATCATAAAATGGAGAAATAAGTATGGTGAGTGTGGACCGAAAGATGCTGCGTGTAATTGGGCAGGATTAGGAAGATACTATTTCTTAAAAGTGCCACAAAAAACAATAAACGATTTTAAAATAAATAATAAAAATGATTCTGCTGGTAACCCTGTTTGGCATTATACAATAGATCCATCTGGATTTAAACGAGCTTATTATAACGGAGGATATTATTGTAATTCCGTTTGTTCTTGGGGTGGTTGTTCAACAGATGATTATCTAAATCCAAACGATGCACAAGAAACTTATCAAGATGCCTTAGATAGCTATAATGAAGAACTTCTTGCTTGTAAAGCACAAGCATCTTGTACAACCAAAACATCAACTTATACCATTTCTGTTGATAATAAATTAACAGATGGAACAAGTAACAAATGGAACTATCAAGCTGATTTGGTTGAAAAAGATAATACAACCCAAAACAATCAATTGAATGGAGAAGCTTTAAATGGTATGACGATTGTTCTGGATAGTGGCGGAACATGTTATGGTGAAAATGAATATAAAGACTTTGATTACATGACGGAATGGAGTTTTCCTGGAACATGGATTAACAATAAAACAGGCGAGATTAGTTATCAAAAACCAAGTAATTCCAATGCATGGCACAACAAGGAAGGAAAATTCTGTACTTCTTTAAAATCAGCCAACGTTAATACAGATTGGTGGATTTGGAAAATAGATCCTGCCAAGAGTAAACCAAAAGAAGAAATTTCAATTGAAGATTATAATATCTTAGCAAAAGCAACAAACTTCGGTTACTTCAATTGGAATATTTCCATTCAATGTTTCTATGCAATATATGATGATTACAATCGTGAGTGTACAGACCCTGAGTGTCCAAACGGATTATCATACAAAATTAGAAGTGTTGATAATAAAAATTTATTCCCATCAACAAATGGATCCATTACTTCCACACATGAGTATGGAAGAGACCCAGGATTTAACTGGTCAGTTGGTGCAACAAACTTCAATAATGAAAGTTATGAGATTACTCCATATGCGTTAATGTATCATATTCAAAGTTCTGAAACATATACAGAAGACAATATAGATTATGAATTTATCCTTACGAAAGAAACCCTAAGAGAACTTAGAAACTATAATAAGAGTAGAGGAAACTATACAAAATTCGATGGAAATGTCATCAATGAAACAGGAGTAGAAGCTTATCAGAGTAATTTGATTAGTTCTGGTTTTCTTATTAATCCTAATGCCAAAGGTCGTAATGCTAAAATCGGCTGTAACAACAGTGAAGATCCGTTAACGTGTGAGACTTTTATTACAGATTATGAACGTTCATTAAAAGGAGGTGAATAATAATGAACAAAGGAATGTTAACAGTAGGAATCATTCTACTTAGTATTGTAAGTTTATTATTAATTGCCCTTATTTCAGGAACTTCCACTGGCAGTGAGTTGGATTACTATTTGGTAAAAGAAACAGCAGAAGCTGCCATGGAAGATGCCATGGATTTGAAATATTATCGTGATAATGGAACCATTAGAATGGATAAGGAAAAATTTGTAGAAAGTTTTCTTCTTCGATTTGCTGATAATGTAGATAATACAAGAAACTATAAAGTTGGATTCTATGATTTGAACGAAGTTCCACCAAAAGTGAGTGTGAAAATAGAATCTTCTTCATCCATACGTTTTGACAATTATAGCATTCTTATGACAACTACTTATGATGGAATTGCAGAATCAAATAAAAAAGAGGATATATATATTGAAGATGCCATTAAGAAAAAAGAAGTGGGAAATCCAGTTATATTGAATGGAAATTCTTATACGGATAATATAGAATAATTTTTTGAAAGAGAGGAGATAAAAATGGGGAATTTAACAAATGGTTTGAAGAAATTCTTACAAAACAAAAATACGGTAACAGCAATAGGTGTGGTTGTTGCCATATTGGTCTTATATGTAGGGTATAACATGCGTGTAAGATCAGCAATTAACCCAATTACAGTACCATATGCTAGGGTGGAAATTTCACCTGGTATACAAATTACAGAAGATATGGTTGGAACGACACAGGTTCCTCCTTCTATGCTTCAAGGAGATGTATTAAGAAGTCAGAGTCAAGTAATTGATAAATATACATCACCAGATAGTATTATTCCAAAGGGAAGTCTATTCTATGCTCGTACTGTTATAGAAGAAGAACAATTACCATCTAATATTATATTAAAATATCCAAAGGGGTATGTACTATATAATATGTCTGTTACTACAGCATCTACTTATGGGAATTCAATATATCCAGAAAACTATATTGATATTTATTTAAAAGCAGTTAATAAATATGAAGAAGGAATTACTTCACAAGCAGATGCAGATCGTATTATGTTAGGAAAATTAGTTGAAAACGTTAAAGTGTTAGCTGTTAAAGATTCAAGCGGTCAACCAGTATTTTCTAATTTAAGTGAGCAAAAAACTCCAGCAATGATTGTCTTTGCTGTACCAGAAGAATATTATATTTTACTTAAAAAAGCAGAATTTTTAAGAAACTATGAAACAACGTTAATACCAGTACCAACCAATGAAAGCTTAGAAGATGAACCTGGCGAATTATCAATTTCAAGTGAACAATTGAAAAATTGGATTAATCGAGTTACAATTTGGACAGAAAGTTAAAAAGAATAAAGAATAAAAGAAAAGGGAAGTGAGCTAGATGAACGAAAACATATTTGATAAACTTGATTTTGGACCTTTGCGGGCATTATTAGATAATGACGAAATAACAGATATTTCTTTTGATAATGGTGGTCAAATATGGATACGTTCTCTATCTCAGGGGTCCTTAAGGGTAGAGGTTCAAGGCGTTACACCAGAATTTGTTGAAAAGCTTGCTTTTCAATGCTCAAATGTTATGGGTACCACTTTTAATAATGCGAAACCATTTTTAGATGCAGAATCAGCGGAATTACGACTTAATTTCGTTCATCAATCAATCGCAACAAATGGAATTGCAATGGTAATTCGTAAAACGCCAGCCAAAATCCGATTAGAAAAAGAGAAACTTCTAAAAGAAGATTATTTTACACAAGATATTCATGATATTTTGATAAAATGTGTAGAAGGGCACTGTAATATTATGGTAGCGGGAGAAACGGGTTCTGGTAAAACAGAATTTGTAAAATATCTAGCTAGCCACACGAAAGTGGATGAAAAAATTATTACGATAGAAGATACCCTTGAATTACACTTGGATAAAATTTTTCCACAACGAGATATTGTTGCGATGAAGACCAATAATGTTGCAAGCTATACGGATGTTTTAGTAACTTGTATGAGACAAAATCCTAAATGGATTTTATTATCAGAAGTTCGTAGTGCAGAAGCTGTAAGTGCTGTTCGAAATTCTATTTCCTCAGGACATAATATTTTATCCACAATTCATGCGGATAAGGCATCTGCAATTCCATATCGTTTGTATAGCTTGATGGAAACAGATCTTGATGTATCACAGTTTTTAACAACTATTTATCGATATATTCAAATAGGCGTTCATATAAGAGCTTATTATAGCAAAGAAAGAGGAAAATTCCATCGTGAAATTGATGAAGTGGTGGAATTTTATGTAGACGAAGATAATAAACCTCAATCTAGGATTATTTATCAAAAAATATTTGGGAAAGAACCAATTCTACGGAAACCAAGCAAGAATTTAATTCAATACTTAGAAAATCAGAATATTGATATTAATCAAATTACTGCTCATATGAAAGATGATATTCCTTTTAAAGAAGATGAACAGATAGAAAATAGAACAGAATCTAATCAAAATGTTGCGACTAATGTGCCTTTAGCACCTTCTATTTTATCAAATGCTCCTAATGAGTCAGGGCAACAAGGACCAGTGAATATTGCAACTCCAATGAATAATGCTCCAATTATTCCACTACAGCCGGCATATCAATCTGCAATTGATTCTACTAACTCAGTAGCACCTCCTATTGCTGTTTCCGGTATAAAAACTATGAATCCTAATCAAGGAACGTTGGCACAATCTCAAATTGTGCAAAAGCAGATGACTGCCGCACCACCGATAGCTGGTGGACAATCTATTCCAAACACAGTCGTACAACCTTTGATAAATCCCGTACCAACAGGAACGATTAATAACAATCAACAAACCATAATACCAAACCAAATAAATACTGGTCAGTTACCAGCATAGGAAAGGTAGTGATTTTATGTATTTAGAAGAATTATTAATTATTATAGCTATTGTCGTTTTTATAGCAATCTATAGAAATTATAAAGGACAAAATATTGCTAAATATATTACTGGACAAGTAAAAGAAGTATATGATAAGTTTGCGCCTTATTCTTTTAAACTAGTAAGAGAAAAAACAAAAGAATTAGGGCAGGAATATACACCAAGACAATATTTAATTCAAATTGTCATTATTGGTGGATTTGCAGGAGTAGTAACATACCTATATTTTTATAACCTAATTATTAGTTTATTTTATGTAGTAGTATCCATTATGTTTGTTCCATATCTATCTTATTTAAGATGCAAAAAAGTATATAGTGAATTTATTTTTGAACAAATACAAGTCTATACATCGAATGTAATTATGGAATTTGCAACCACACAATCTTTTGTAAAATCGTTAGAAGGAGTTAGAAACTCTGGAGTATTAGAAGATCCTATAAAAAAAGATGTAGACCATATGATAGATTTGGCTTATACAAATGGTAGTATTGATGAATCCCTTGAATATATGTCAAAGTTATATCCTTATCATATTGTTAAAAATATGCACCAACTATTTTTGCAAATTACAAAAGAAGGTGCAAGAAACGCTAACGATTCCTTAGATAATATGCAATTGGATATTGATATGTTAGTAGAAAATGTTTATCGTGACAGAATTGAACGGGCATCTTTCCATAAATCATTTTTATACTTTGGAATTATGCTATATTTAATGGTTATGTTAGTACAATATCTTTTAGGAAATGAGACGTATCTAATTCTATTAAATCGATGGTATATAAAAGCTTTATTACATGCAGTAATAATTATAAATACATATTTTCTTCTCAAAGGAGAAAAATATTATAATGAGAATGTAGGTGCAGAATAATGGAAGTACTAATTGCAGGAGCTATTATTTTAGCAATATTAATATATAATAATACGATTGATAGAAAAAAATTTTTTATTGATAATGAAAAGTATTTACAAGTATTTAGAGAAGAAGATTATACATTTTTAGTTTATGCAAAATATGGTGAAGATGCTGATGCAGATCAATTATATATGAAAAGAATTACCTATGCACTCATAACTTTCATTATGATGTTTGCACTTACAATAGGTGGAAATGGTAATTCTAATTCACAATTTTTCTTAAGTTTAGTTTTATCGATTGTAATAGCAGTAGTTATATTTAAATCATCTTATTTTCAATTGAGGAGTTATTATAAAAAACATTTACATGATATTGATGTTATGCTTCCATATTATTTAAAAAGTTTAGAAATCTTAATTCAACATTATACAGTACCTGTTGCTTTAGGAAAATCAATAGAGGATGCACCAGATATTTTTAAACCAGGTTTAAGAAAATTAATTGATCAAATTAATGCAGGAGATGCATCCATTGATCCCTATATGGAATTTGCCAATACCTATCCAGTAAGGGACTCTATGAGAATGATGCGTTTGTTATATCGTTTAGGAATTGGTTCTCAAGAAAAGAAACAAGAAAGACTAATGATGTTTTCTAGGACAGTGTCTAATTTACAGAATAAAGCAAGAGAAACAAAGTATAAAGAACGTCTAAATCATATGGAAAGTCAAACTATGATTATGTTGATAGTTACAGGTGTTGGCGTTATGTTAATTATCTTAATTTCCATGATGATGATGTTTAGTATGTAAAATGGATTGATAAAAGGTGTAGATTTTGTTATAATAAAAGTAGGATTATAGAAAGGAGATGATATCGTGAAAGCAGCAACAGGAGAATTAAACTTAACTGTTATTACTTTAATTGCAATTGCCGCTGTCATTGGTTTCTTTTGGGTAATGTGGCCAAATATTCAAGGGGCACTTAATAAGCAATGGGGTAATATATCTAGTGATTATGGTATGATTGTTTTGCAAAAATAAAAGAGGTGAAAAACTATGCGTGATGCTTTTGGAGGATTAGTAAATATTGTTATCATTGTAGTGTTCTTATTAATTGTAAGTGGCTATTTAGCATTTAATGTAAATTACACAAAAGCATTTCGTGTAAAAAACAAAGCCATTACGGCCTTTGAACAGTATGAAGGAAATTGTACAGGTGTAAAAACAGCCTGTTATGGAAAAATAAGTGAATACATGCAAAGTATAGGATATAATGCCGCTGATGGATTTTCTAGGAATTTTAAATGTCCGACAGGAGCTGAATGTGGATGTGTTGAAGATCAATATTGTTACGCAAAATATACTGCGTTTGAATCTAGTAAAGATGTGGTAAATGATAGAGAAAATATGTGTTATTATAAAATTGTAACGCAAATCAATATTGAGATTCCTATACTAAGGAATATATTGCCAGGATTAGAGGTATTTCAAGTAGCAGGAGATACAAAAGTGATTTCTGGTTGTGCGGAGTAAGATCTTATAATTGATTTAAAAAGAAAGCTAGTAAAGAATAAAAGAGGGTGATAAAATGAATGTCATTGTTGCAAATAGTCAACAAAATCTGTTGGCTACTTTAGACATAGATATTATTAAAAGTATCACCGGAGTTTATGAAGCTAACGAAGTAGTAACGATGTTTAAAGATTTCTTTTTTAATAAGATGATTTTAGATGTTACTGCTTTGAATAATTATGAAAAAATAGAAACGTTTCAAACGTTGGCTATGGGATTAGATATTGATAAAATAATCTTCTTTTTACCAGAAAACAGTAGTTTATGTACAGTGAATTTTCTCTCTAAACTAGTGTCGGTAGGAATCTATAATTTCACTAGTAATGTAAAAGGCGTAGAGTATTTATTAAGGCATTCTAATACCTATAAAGATGTAGCTCATTTTCAACAACTAAATGAAACACAGATGCCGGTAGCATCACAAAATCCTCAATCTTTAGGGAATTTATTTGTTCCTAATCAGCCATATATATCAAATGTCTCTGTTATTTTTGGAGTTAGAAATGTAACAGAGCACGCAGGGGCAACAACACTGATTTATATGATGAAAAATGAATTAGCCTCTATTTTAGGTAATAGAGTAGTTGCGATAGAAGTAGATAAAAATGATTTTAAGGTGTTTAATGATCGTGATATGGTTTCGACCTCAAAACAAGAATTGAGAAATGTGATTCAAAGATATAAAGAGGCAAGTGTAATTTTAGTGGATTTGAATTCTACTATAGATGATGCCTATTGCCATGATATTATATATTTAATTGAACCAAGCATTATAAAGTTAAACAAATTAATCAGAAGGAATAGTACAATTTTTAATAAATTGAAGGGGAAAAAGATTGTTTTAAATAAAAGTTTACTTTCAAATAAAGATGTAGGTGACTTTGAGTATGAATCAAAAAGTAAAATATTTTATAATTTGCCACCACTTGACGAAAGAAAGAAAAACAGTATCATTCATGATTTCTTAGTCAGGTTAGGACTATTGTCATCAGATCAATCTAAAAAAGAAGATAATAAAGTCTTTGGTTTATTTAGAAAGTAAAGATTTGACAAAGAATTTTAAATAGGTTATATTATATTTATATTGAAGGAGAGGTATTTATGTCAAATTTATTTCAAGTAGGAGTTGTTGGTCAAATATCTGATAGTTGTGGGGGTCTTGGATCAATTGTTAGATTAATTAAAAAAGGATTATTCCCAATTATCCAAATTGGTATTCCACTATTATTAATTGTTTTAGGAACCATTGATTTAGCAAAGGCTGTTATAGCTAGTGAAGATAAAGAAGTAAAAGCAGCAACAACAAGATTAGTAAAAAGAGCAATTTATGCAGTGGCAATCTTCTTTATTACAACTATTGTAACATTGGTAATGTCACTAGTTACAAATGCGGTAGCAGATGGTGAGACAAATACAACGGGTTGGGCAACTTGCTGGAATAGTATTAATTAATAGCAAATAATTGCTATTTTTTTTTTATTCTGATATACTTAATATGATATAATGTTTGTGGAGTGATATTATGAAAAAAAGACTTGTATTATTAATCTTACTGGTAGGTTTTATTTTTCTACCATATAGCACTCAGGCTTTATCTAAATTAAAAAAATGTACATATGTTGGTCAAAATAATGATATAGATATAGTAATTCAAAATGATTATTCTGCAACGGCTATTGTGAGAAAATTAAATGGTCAAACTCTTAACACTACAAAAATCGTTGCAAATTGGAATAAATTTCAAAGTTATATTATCTCTAGTAACAATGCGAATTGCCCAAAGTATGTAATTACGACGAGTGATAATCAAGTATATGCTTCTAATAATAAACAATCTACTGTTGAAAATGCACAAGCACTTGTTTCTCTAACGAGAGAAAATTTTTATGATGCTTCTGTAAAGGAAGAACTATTACAGTGTAAATATGGTGTAAATGTAGATGGTCAAAAAACAGAACTAACCTATCATATTTATTCTGATGATGTGTTGGGATTGGCATTTAGTGATGGACAGATGCTAGCGGCAAAAAACACAAAATGGTATCATGGAGCAGACTTTAGTGAATACTTTTTAAAATCTTCCAAAATCGATGATGATACTTATACATGCCCAGTTTTAACGCTTGAGCAATCTACAAATATAACAGTTTTTCCTAGAGTAATGCCAAAAGAAGCTTGTAACGGAAAATGTATAACACTAAAAGCAAATTCTGTTAGTACACAAGCAAAATCTATTCATACCAAAAGTCTAGTAAATAGTTGTATTGGACCAGCAATAGGTTTATATAATAGTACGAAGTATTTCTTTCCATACTTTAGATTATATAGTGATGGAACAAAAGAGTGGTCAATTGATGGAAAAAGTTATGTGCCATTATCTTATCAAATGACTGTTAAAATTGATGAGAAAACATCTACGAAAATATTGCTAAATAATAGCTTAATTGCAGCAATTTATAACAATAATAGTATGGTTTGCCCAGATGAAATATATCGTTGTGTAACGAAAACCAATTCTAGCTTATATACTTATGAATTATCCACATCTGAAAGTAGTTGTAAGCAAAATGAATTAGGATCAAACGATGGGCAAGCTCTAGGCTCTATTTCTTATAGAGGTGCACAAGGTGCAAAAACAAATGATGATCAAGATTTAGACGATCTTTTAGATGGATATAATGGAGACGTTGAATGCGAAGGGTATGACTCTATCTTTGGCGATGTTAATGATGAACGATCTGTAGCATGGTTATTACAGAAAATATTAAACTATATTAAAATCATTGCTCCATTATTGGTTTTGATCTTAAGTAGTGTTGATTTTGCTAAATCTATTTTACAAAGTGATGAAGATAGCATGTCAAAAGCACAAAAGAAACTAATAACTAGATTAATACTAGTAGCTGCTTTATTCTTTATTCCAACGATTGTATCAGTAGTCTTAAATATATTTGGGATGACATCAGATCCCCTTTGTGGATTAAATTAAAATTATAGATAAAAAGAGGTGATTACACGTGACAGAGTTTTATTCAGCCAGTACAATAACAGATTTATTGAGGACAACTTTAGTGACACTAATAGATCGTCCCGCTTATTTATTATTGTGCTTGATTTATCAAATTTTCTTTAATGTTGCATCCGCTGAACTCTTTTCCAATGCGACCGTTAAAAGTTTTTACTATAGAATCCAATTAATTCTTGGCGTTTTTATGGTCTTTAAGTTAGCTGTTTCTATATTACAAGAAATTATAAATCCAGATAAAATTCAAGATAAAAATAATGGTATGGGGAAAATTATCTCCCGAGTTATTATATCTTTAGTTATGTTAACAGTCTTAACGCCAATAGATATTCCAAATCCACAAAATGACTTTGAAAGAGAATTGAATAATAATGGACTTTTATTTGGTACACTATATTCTTTGCAAACCAGAATTTTAGAAGACAATACGTTAGGAAGGTTAATTTTAGGTACAACGACAACCCATGCCTCTAGTACTACAAAGCAAGGAAATAGAATAGCGCAATCAGCAAATTTATTTGCCTCTACCATACTAAGAGGATTTGTAAGAATCAATTTAGTGGAAGAAGCACGAAGAGTATCTGTGCCGGATGGAGTAGCTCCAGAAACAAAAAATGACAATCGAGCCTGTAAAACCATTCCTTCGGAAGTTCTAGATAAATATACGAACGTATATACCAATCCTCAAGAAATACTATCACTAGTTAATTTGGAATGTAGCGAAGCGGATTGGGGAGGATTTTTTGGATGGATCGCCGGAACTGCTAAAAAATTGGTTGCTGGCGGAACCTATGTTTTCGCCTATATCCCATTAGGAGGAATTGTTGCCTTTATTTTTGCCTTTATCTTGTTAGGATATACGGTTGACATTGCGGTAAGGGCAGTGAAATTGGCAGTATTAAGAATTATTGCCCCAATTCCTATCATTTCCAATATGATTCCAAGTAGTGGTAAAGATGGTGGTGCTTTCAGCAATTGGGTAAAAGCTTTAATTAGTACCTATATAGATATCTTTGTGAGACTTGCTGTTATATACTTTGTCATTTTCTTAATTGAAGATATGATTGTAAATGGAATTATTATTAATGTATCATCCGGTCTGGTAGGAGTGTTATCGTTTATATTTATTTGTTTAGGATTGTTCTTCTTTATTAGACAAGCACCTAAATTTATAAGAGATGTTTTAGGAATCAAACAAGCTGGGGCTAATAACATTGGTTTATCTGCACTTCTTGGAGGAGCTGCAGGACTTCTTGGTGGTCAAGGATTCCTTGGATTTGCTACTGGAGCTGTAGAAGGAGTTCGTGCTCATGATGCTGCGGCAGCACAAGGAAAAGCGTTTTCTCCTGGACAAGCATATACAATGCAAAGTGATAGAATGGCAGAAATCAGAACAGGGCGTAAAGGTGCTCGTGGAGGAATTCTTGGAAGAATGGAAGATTATCTTGACTATCGAGCTCGTGAAGGGCAAGCATCAAGATATGGAATTGGAAGCGATGAATATGCAGAAGCTGATTATCGATATAAGCTTCTTCAATCCAAGGCAGCTGCAGCACAGGCTAATGTAGATATAAGGCGTGCAGAAATAGACATGGCTACAAATCTTGCAGACAAGCAGGCGGCTATGGAACGATATAAAGCAGCAATTAGGGAAAACAGTAATATTCAAGCTGATCTAGTTAAAGCACAAAAGGAACTTGAAAAGATTGAAAAAGATCGTTCTTTACTTGGATTGGATGCAGATGTTGAGTCAAGAAGAAGAGGAGGAGGAACCTATCGGTCCACTAGACAAGTTAGAACTGCCCCATACCATAGTCCTGGACCAACGGATCCAGCAACTGGACAGCCTATTATTGATGGCGGTGTAGATTATGCTGCTGCTGTTGATGAACGCGGAACATTTACTAGAGATGCTAATAATTTCCAACATGAAAGAGATGTAAAAGGTCCATATGACTACAATAGTAAAAATGATGTTATAGATTAATAAAAAGGGATGTGATAATAGTGAATTATTTAATACCAGCTAATACAAAGAGAGGACAATTAATTTTAGGTATATTTCGACCTCTTGATTTAACAATATTAATCATTGGATGTTTGATTACCATTATTTTGTTGGCATTTATGCCGCTTACTTCTACATTTGTTGCAATACTAGTTTTAAGTCCCGGTGTGATATCCGCATTATTGGTAGTCCCAGTTGCGTATTATCATAATATCTTAAATGTTATTATGGAATTATATGAATATATAACATCCAGACAAACGTATCGATGGAAAGGTTGGTGCTATAAAGAATGGCTAAAAAAGTAACAAGTGGATATACAGAAGATTGGTTACCAGTTAGAGCAATCCAAAACGGAATGATTGTGACAACAACCAATCAAAAAATTACAGGTGTAAAAATCGCACCTAGGAATATTTTTATATTAGATCCAGAAGCACAAGATTCTATCTTGATAGGATTAAAAAACTTCTATAATACAATTGATTTTGAATTTTGGCTAGTTGTTGCCGATAGACCAGTAGATATATCTGTATATATGTCTAGATTGCAATTACAATATAATGAAACACAGACTCCTGCAATTCGAAAACTAATTTTACAAGATATTAATAAGGGGCAAACTTTTATTAACAATAACATTGTTGATACAGAATATTACTTTTTGTTTAAAGATAAGAACCCAGATGTACTAGAAAAAAGAGTTAGAATGATGATAAATGGACTTGCAGGATGTGGATTAAATGCTGCACAGACTAGTAATGATGATTTAAGAATTATTATGGATAATTTCTTGAATGGAGGAAGTACTTCTGAATTTGGGACGGTGATGCCTCTATGAGTATAGGAATAAGAAGCCAATTAGCACCAAAAGGATTGCATTTCTCTCCAAGTGAATTTTTCATTAGTGATAAATATGCAACTATTTTGACAGTTGTATCTTATCCGAAATATATTCAACCTGGTTATTTATCTTCCTTAACAAGTATGCCGGGTATTAAAGTGGTCATTAAACATATACCCGTTCCATTTCAACAAATGTCTAAAATGTTAAACAAACAAGTTGCAGATTTAAAAGAAAAATATCGTAACGAAAGAGATTTAACGGTTAGAGAAAGATATAGACAAGATGCAGAAAGTTTAGAATACTTTATTTCTATGTTAGCAGCAAGTCAAGCTAGAATTTTTGATTTTCAAATGCATATTATGATCACCGCTAATACAAAAGAACAACTAGAACTAAAGAAAGTAAATGTAAAAAATTATTTAGATGCTATGGAGTTAAAAGCAGTATCTTTACGATTCGAGCAAGAAAAGGTTTTAAAATCAATTTTACCTGTCTTTCCACCTCAAGATATTGAAAACAGAATAGGAACACCAATTCCATCTGTTACAATTTCTGCGATGTATCCATTTATCTTTGATAGTATAAAGGATCCAGGACTTTCGA
>Ga0310690_10002161_pt1 | contig 32706 bp, 23 predicted proteins | sample AusTroGonzalo_MG_2_FD_207661 | JGI IMG/M metagenome (GOLD analysis project Ga0310690, IMG submission 207661) | Bovine rumen microbial communities from tropical cattle in Woodstock, Queensland, Australia - Gonzalo_04 (v2) (version 2) | ecosystem: Host-associated > Mammals > Digestive system >...
CGAATCTGAACCTCTGCGGTTTCCTCTATTCCGGCTGCGACCTGGGCGGCTTCGGCTGCAATGTCACGGAGGACCTGCTGGCCCGCTTCCTGCAGCTGGGCGTCTTCACGCCCCTCATGCGGAATCATTCCGCCCTCCATACCCGGGAGCAGGAAATCTACCGTTTCTCCACCTGGGAATCCATGCGGGAGACGGTCCGGGTACGCTACGCGCTCCTGCCCTTCCTGTACAGTGAATTCATGAAGGCCGCCCTTTCCGGCGGCATGTATTTCCGGCCCCTGGCCTTTGATTATCCCTCCGATCCCCGGGCCGTCCGCACGGAGGACCAGGTTATGCTCGGCGAAGGCTGCATGATCGCCCCGGTGCTCGAGCAGAATGCCGTCGGCCGCTATGTGTATCTCCCGGAGGATATGCTGATGGTCCGCTTCCGCTCCCCGGAGGATTATGACCTGGTGCCCCTGTCGAAGGGCGACCACCGGATTGACTGCGCCCTTCGGGAATTCCCGCTCTTCCTGAAGAAGGGCCGTCCCCTGCTGCTCTGTCCCGGCGGGGAATCCACGGAAACCCTGGATGACCGTACCTTCACAGCCCTGTGCCTCACGGACCGGGATGTAACCTATGATCTTTACCGCGATGACGGATTCGATCCGGATCCCGTCCTCACGGATCACCTGACCTCCGTTTCCGTCCCCGCCCCTGCCCCCGGTACTTCCCCTGTTCCCGGGGTTGCAATTTCATCGCTCGTATTATAAAATGAATTTTGGTAATGTTTACCTGAGACCGAAGGAGGCCGGCATCATGGAAATGGATTATGTCTTTATGACAGACAGCGACAGCGACCTGCCCTACCACCTGAAAGAGGAATACGACATCCCGGTCGTTTATATGCCCTATGCCCTGAACGGCAAGGAATACTTTGACGACCTGGGCCAGACCCTCGATCACAAGAGTTATTTCGAGGCGATGCGCAACGGTGCGAATCCTGTTACCTCCGCCCTGAATGAGGAAGCTTACCTCGAGTATTTCGAGCCGGTCCTGCAGAGCGGCAAGGACCTGCTCTTCGTTGCCTTCTCCAGCAAACTTTCCTGCACGCTGCAGGCGGCCAACTCCGCCCGTGAAAAGCTGCTGAAGAAGTATCCGGACCGGAAGATCACCATCGTGGATACCCTGAGCATCTCCGGGCCCATGGCCCTGCTGGTTCTCAAATCCCATGAGATGTACCGTGCCGGCAAGTCCATGGAGGAGGTTGCTGCCTGGCTGGAGGCCAACAAGCTCCGCAGCCGCGCCTACTTCACCGTGGACGACCTGAAGTACCTGAAGCGCGGCGGCCGTATTTCCGGTACCGCAGCCGCTGTAGGCACCATGCTGGATCTCAAGCCCATCATTATCGAGGCCAGCGACGGTACACTCCAGCCCGGTGAAAAGATCCGCGGGCGCAAAAAGGCCCTGGCCTACATTGTGGACGCCATGATGGAAGCGGAGCCCGATCCGGCGGAGAGCCCGATCCTCGTCCTGAACGCCGACGCGCCGGAAGACGCGGAGCGCGTCAAGGCCAATATTGAATCCAAGCTCCCCGGCGCCAACGTCATGATCGAGCATGTGGGCCCCGTCATCGGCGCCCATGCCGGCCCCGGCACCGTGGCCCTCTGCTTCATCGGCAAGACCATCCGGAATCCATGATCTCCCCGGAAATAAATGACAGCCTCATCTTTCGATGAGGCTGTTTTATTGCGTTTCCTTACCGCAGGAATCCGTTGATAATCTGTTCCTCCGCTTCCGCTTCCGTCAGTCCCAGGGTCATCAGCTTCGTCAGCTGCTCCCCGGCAATCTTGCCGATCGCGGCTTCATGGAACAGGGAGGCGTCCACATGGTCGGCCTCCAGCCCCGGCACCGCCAGGATCCGTCCTTCATCCATGATGATGGAGTCGCATTCCGTGTGCCCGCTGCAGGGCGCCCTGCCGACGATCTTCGCGTCGAATTTCTGGAAGGACCGGTCCCGCGCCACCGACCGGCTGACCACGTCCGCGCTGGAGTCTTTCCCGTTCAGCTTCACGTCGTATGTGCTGATCGCCCGCTGCTCCCCGTGGGTCATCAGCCGCTCCCGGACCACCAGCTTCGCGCCGGCGTCCAGCTCTGCCACCGTGGTCCGTTCCGTATCGTCCACGCCTTTGATCTGCACCATTTCCATTTCCATGGTGCTGTCCTGCTGCATGTATACTTCCGTCACCGGGTTCAGGATGCGCTTGCCCTTTCCTTCCCCGGACCCGTAGTGCTTTTCCACATAGCGCACCTTCGCGCCGGGCCCGACATAGAAGCGGTGGATTCCGTCGTGCTGGGAATCCTGGTTCCCGCAGTTGTCGATTCCGCATCCGGCGATGATCACCACGTCGGATCCTTCCCCGATGAAGAAATCGTTGTAGACGACCTCTTTCAGCCCGCTCTCCGTCATCACAACGGGAATGTGCACGCTCTCGTTCTTCGTTCCCGGCCGGATCCGGATCTCCAGCCCGCTGACGTCCTGTTTGGATGTAATCTCGATGTTGGCGGTGGAGCGGCGCCCGGCGGACTGGCTGTTCGCGCGGATATTGTAAGCGCCTTCCGGCACCTCATGCAGATCGGCCACTTCCATCAGCAGCCGCTTCTGAATCTCGTCCATCATGCGTCCTCCATCCCGTCTTTCATCGTCTTCAGCAGCCGGTCGCAGGCCGGCGCCTCCGCGCTGTCCGCCCCCAGGGAGGGATAGATTTCCTCCCGGGTCCCCTGCTTCTCCACCCGGCCGTCCTTGATCACAATGATCTCATCCGCAATGTTCAGGATCCGCTCCTGGTGGGAAATTACAAGGATGGAACTGTCCGCGATTGTCTCCCGCATATTCCGGAATACGTCGATCAGGTTCCGGAAGCTCCACAGGTCAATCCCGGCTTCCGGTTCGTCGAATACGGACAGCTTCGCTTTCCGCGCCAGCACCGTGGCAATCTCGATCCGCTTCAGCTCCCCGCCCGACAGGCTGGCGTTCACTTCCCGGTCCACATAGTCCCGGGCGCACAGGCCCACCGCCGACAGGTAGTCGCAGGCTTCTGCGGCCGTCACTTTCTTTCCCGCGGCAATCCGGATCAGGTCCACGACCCGGATTCCCTTGAAGCGCACCGGCTGCTGGAAGGCATAGGCAATGCCCATGCGTGCCCGCTCCGTCACGCTTTTCTCCGTAATATCCTCCCCGCCGAAGAAGATCTTCCCCTCCGTGGGTTTTTCAATACCGGCAATCAGCCGGGCCAACGTGGATTTTCCGCCGCCGTTGGGCCCCGTCACCACGATCAGTTTCCGTTCAGGCACCGTCAGGCTGATTCCCCGTACGATTTCCTTGTCCGCTCCTTCCTCAGCAACCTGGAAGGACACATTCCTCAGTTCAAGCATATCCGTAATTAATTCTCCCCGTTGATCACTGACTGCACATCAGTTTTTTCCACAGGAACCCGTCCAGGTTCCCCCATTCGCTGACCGTAATCGTTCCGATCCCGAACCGTTTCATCACCGCCAGCAGGATGCAGATCCCGTGCACCACAATGTCCGCGCGTCCGGGCTGCAGGCCCGGCAGGCGGATTCGCTCTTCCAGCGGCATGCCGGCCAGTTTCCCGCCGACTTCCCGGATCTCCTCCCCGGTTACCCGTGTCCCGTGCATATGGGTCCGCGCCGTCCAGGGGATTTCCTTCACCATCGCCGCCATCGTCGTAAAGGTGCCGCCGGTGCCGATCCAGGTTTCCGGAATCCGGATGCCGCCGTTTTCCTCCAGCTTTTCCTCCAGGATCTCCCGGGCTGCTTTCTCCACCGGTGCCATGTCCCCGACGCAGCTGATGGGAAGCTCCCGGAACAGGCGTACCGCGCCCATCTGGCAGGAGAAGGCGCTTTCAATGTCGTCCCCGCATCCGGTGACGATTTCCGTGCTGCCGCCGCCGATGTCGATCACGCCGCAGAAGCATTCGTCCTTTACCGCCCGGGATGCGCCGAAGAAGCTCAGCCGCGCTTCCTCCTCCCCGGTGAGGATCACCGGCGGAACCCCCGCCGCCGCCTCGATGGCATCCATAAAGTCTTTGCCGTTCACCGCGTCCCTTGCCGCGCTCGTGGCGAATACGCTCAGGTCCGCCGCTTCCTTCTCCCGGGCGGCCTCCGCCATCCGGCCCACGGCCTCCGCCGTTTTCCGGATGCTCTCTTCCTTCAGCATGCCGTTGCTGTCCAGGCCCGCGAAAAGGCGCGTGCCTTCCCGGCCGCGGTACAGGCGCTCAAAAACGCCTCCGTTGTTCCGGGCCACCAGTGAACGCACAGAGTTGGATCCGATTCCGATAACAGCAGCCTGCATATGCGTTGTTCTCCTTTAGTCCGCCACTTCGTCCACGAGAATCCGCAGTTCTTCCTCCGTATAGGTGTACAGCGCTTCCGGGTTGGTAAATTCAAACCGGATATCGTCCCGGTTGATGAAGGAATAGTTTTCCTTTGCGCTGGAGAGAATGAAGTCTTCCGTCCCGACAATCTCCAGCTGGTTCCGCAGGTCCTTCTCCTCCTCCTGCAGCGCGGCCAGGGCCTCCTGCAGGGCAGCCTCCTGCTCCGCCTTCCGGGACAGGTCCCCCTTCATGATCAGGTGGAGGCAGAGAAACACAGCCAGGATCAGCGCCAGAATCACGATAAAGCCCTTGATGGTCATGGTCCGCTGCATCGCCCTTCCTCCTCTCTTTTCCTCCCGGGGTATTTCTTAATACAGTTCTCCGCTTCTTCCTTAAAATCCTGCCAGGAAGCTGAGCTGGTTCGTCTCCGTCAGCCCTTCCAGGGCGCCGTGGGTCCGCAGCGTGTCGATCACCGCACTGCCGGCTTTGCCGCGTACGCGCAGGTCCTCAATGCTCAGGAATTTCCCTTCCTTCCGGGCTTCCGCAATCTGCACCGCCGCGCTCTCGCCGAGCCCTGGCAGGCTGATGAACGGGCAGCGGATATTGCCGTCCTCCATCCGGAAGTGCCGCACGTCGCTGCGGTACAGGTCCACCGGCAGGAACTGGATCCCCCGCAGGTTCATTTCCAGTACCAGCTCCAGGCATGTGGCCGTGTCCTTGTCCCGCGCCGACGGCTTGTCCATGTTCCGGATCTCCGTAATCCGCTTCCGGGCCGCCTCCGGGCTCAGGATCATCGTCGTCGCGTCGAATCCGTCCCCGCGCACCGTGAAGTAGGCGCAGTAGTACGCCTGCGGATAGTGCACCTTGAACCAGGCCACCCGCAGCGCCATCGTCACGTAGGCCACCGCGTGCCCCTTGGGGAACATGTATTTGATTTTCTTGCAGCTGTCCATGAACCAGTCCGGCACCTGCTGGTCGATCATGGCCTGCTCCATCTCCGGTTTCAGGCCCCTGCCCTTCCGGACGCTTTCCATCGTGGTGAAGGCCAGCTTCGGCTTCACGCCCTTATCAATCAGGTAGTTCATGATGTCGTCGCGGCAGCAGACGCATTCGCTCAGCGTCGCCGTGCCGCTGGCAATGATCTCCTGCGCGTTCCCCAGCCATACGTCCGTTCCGTGGCTCAGTCCGGAGATGCGCAGCAGCTCCTCCATGGTATGCGGTTTTGTTTCCTCCAGCATGCCGCGCACAAACCCCGTGCCGAATTCCGGCACCCCGTAGGTGCCCGTGTTGCACAGCAGCTCCTCCGGGCTCACGCCCAGCGCTTCCGGGGATGTGAACAGGCTCCGCACCGCCGGGTCGTCCAGCGGCACGTCCTTGAAGTTGATGCCCGTCAGCTTCTCCAGCTCGTGCAGCATCGTCGGGTCATCGTGTCCGAGGCAGTCCAGCTTCACCAGGATATCGTGCATCGAGTTGAAGTCGAAGTGCGTCGTGGTGAAATCGCTCTCCAGGTCGTCCGCCGGGTGCTGCACCGCGGTGAAGTCGTAGATCTCGTATTCCAGCGGAACGACGACCATGCCGCCCGGGTGCTGGCCCGTGGTCCGCTTGACCCCCGTGCACTCCAGCGCCAGCCGCTCCTTCTCCGCGTTCCCGGCCTGGATCCCCCGCTCTTCGAGGTATTTCAGCACGTAGCCGTAGGCCGTCTTGTCCGCCAGGCCGCTGATCGTCCCCGCGCGGAACACGTGGTCGTGTCCGAACAGCTCTTCCACGTAGTGGTGCGCCCGGTTCTGGTATTCGCCGGAGAAGTTCAGGTCAATATCCGGCACCTTGTCTCCCTCGAATCCCAGGAATACTTCGAAGGGGATGTCGAATCCGTCCTTCGTCAACTTCTGCCCGCATTCCGGGCAGTCCCGGTCCGGCAGGTCCACCCCCACGTGGTACTGGCTCTTGTCCACGTCGAAGAATCCCTTGCGGCAGTGGGTGCAGCGGTAGTGGGGCGGCAGCGCGTTCACCTCGGTGATCCCGCACATCCGCGCCACCAGGCTGGATCCGACGCTGCCTCGGCTGCCTACCAGGTACCCGTCCTCCAGCGATCGGGAAACCAGCTTCTGGGCAATCGCGTACAGCGTGCAGTATCCGTATCCGACAATGGATTTCAGTTCCTTGGTCAGCCGGCTCTCGACGATCTCCGGCAGGGGGTTCCCGTACATTTCCTGCGCCGTGGACCAGGTCATATCCTGGATCATGTCCTCGGCGAAATCCCAGTAGGGCTGGAAGGTATCCTCCCCCTTCGGATGCTTCGGGAACAGGCGGATCGCCTCGATGCTTTCCGCGATCTTCCGCGGGTTGTCGATAACGACCTCCCTGGCTTTCTCCTCCCCGAGGTAGGCGAACTCCTCCAGCATCTCGTTCGTGGTCTTGAAATACAGCGGCGGCTGCAAGTCAGCGTCGTCGTATTTCATGCCCGCCTGGATGATGGCCCGGCCCACCGCGTCCTTGGGATCCAGGAAGTGCACGTCTCCCGTTGCCACAACCGGCTTTCCCGTCTCCTCGCCCAGCCGGACGATCAGGCGGTTCAGGTTCCGCAGGTCCTCCTCCGAGTCCGCTTCGCCGTTGCGGATCATGAACGCGTTGTTCCCGATGGGCTGGATCTCCAGATAGTCGTAGAAGGCGGCGATCTCCTTCAGTTTGTCCATGCTCTCGCCCCGCACCGCGGCGCGGAAAAGCTCGCCCGCCTCGCAGGCGCTCCCGAGGATTAGGCCTTCCCTGTATTTCTGGATAATCTCCCGGGGCATGTGCGGCGTCCGCTTGAAGTATTCCAGGTGGCTGATCGAAACCAGCCGGTTCAGGTTCACCAGCCCCGTCCGGTTCTTCGCCAGCAGGATGATGTGCCAGCTTTCCCCGATGGCGCCGCCCTGCAGCGCCGTGTTCAGCTGCCGCTCCGTCTGCACCTCCGGATACTGCTCCCAGGTGTCCTTGAACATCCGGTCCAGGCACTGGGCCGTCGCCGAGGCGTCGTGCACCGCGCGGTGGGCGTTCTTCAGGCTGACGCCCAGGTGCTTGCACAGCGCGGCCAGCCGGAAGCTCTTCAGCTTCGGGTACAGCTTCCGCGCGTAGGTCAGGGTGTCCATCACCGGTCCGTTGTAGGAGAGGCCCAGCCGCTTCAGTTCGCTCCGCAGCAGGCTCGCGTCGAAGGACGCGTTGTGCGCCGCGATCGGCGCGTCGCCGATGAACTCCAGCAGCTTCGGCAGCACCTCCGCCGCCGTCGGCTGTCCCTGCAGGTTCGCGTCGGTAATCCCCGTAATCTCCGTAATTTTCGGCGGCAGCGCCTCCTGCGGATCCACCAGCTGCTGGAAGGTCTCCGTTACCGTGCCCTCCGTCAGCTTCACCGCGCCGACCTCGATGATCCGCGCCTTCGCCGTGTTCAGTCCCGTGCTTTCGAAGTCCAGCACAACGATCGGCCCGTCGTAGGGCCGCTCGTCCGCGCCCTCCACGACCGCCTTCTCGTCGATCAGGTATCCCTCGCATCCCGGAATCAGCTTGATATCCTTTTTCTTGGCCGCCTGGAAGGCCGCCGGGAAAGCCTGCAGCACGCCGTGGTCCGTCACGGCCACCGCCGGGTGGCCCCATTTCGCCGCCCGGGCAATCAGCTCCTCTGCCGGCGTCAGCGCGTCCATCGTGCTCATGTTGGTGTGCATGTGCAGCTCAACCCGCTTCTCCGGCGCTGTATCCTCCCGCTCTTCCTTTTCCGTCTCAACCAGGTCGCGCACGGTGATGGATATCTCCCGCGCGTAGTTGTCGTACAGGCATTCTCCCCGTACCTTCACGTTCATGCCCACCTGGATCCGGCTGACCTTGTCGTTGACGGCCTGCCGCTCCTCGTCGGTGATCGGCGTTTCCTCCGCCTCGCCCTTGCGCAGGTACCGGGAACGGTAGCGGAAAAAGGCCTTGCAGAGAATGGAGCTTGAATAGTCCGTCACTGCAAAGGAAACCAGCAGCATCTCGCCGCCCTTCAGTTCCTTCTGTTCCAGCTTGAAGATTTCGCCCTGGATCACCGTCAGCCCGCTTTCGCCTGTCAGCTCCCGGATCTCCACCGGCCGGTCCGCGATGCTCCGGCCCAGGATGGGTTTCCCCACTGCTGCGCCTGCCTCTTCCTTCTTTTCCGCCGGCTTCCGGGTCCGCGGCGCCTTCGCTTCGCCTTCCTGCGCGCTTCCCGCCGCCCCGGCGCTTTCCGCGGCCGCCCGCTGTTCCATTTCCTCCCGGGTCACCGTCAGCACCGCCGCCCGGCGCTCTTCCCGGATCTGCCGCAGCCGTTCCTCCCGGTCGCCGGCCACCGTCATCTCCACCCGTACCCGGGCGCCGAAAATCTCTTCGATGGCCTTCGCCAGCCGGGCGCCCACGTTCCGCTCCGCCATGACCTCCAGGCTGACCTCGCTGGGGAAGACCAGCGTCAGCATCGCCTCTTCCTCCCCGGTGGGCAGGTTGTCGCCGCTCAGCTGGTTTTTCTCGATCCGCCAGCTGATCTGCCCGACCCATCCCGCAGAGGAGGGATAGTTCCGCCGCAGGAAATCGTCCAGCACCTGGCGGTACGGCGTGGGATCCTCCAGGAAGCTGTCCTTCAGGCTCCGGGAAACCACGCGGACCGACAGCGGCCGGCCCGGAAACAGCTCCCGCAGGATTTTTTCGAGGTGCAGGAACTGTTTCTCTCCGGCCAGCACGCTGGATTCAAACGTGATATAGGTCTTGGAAATAGATTTGACGTACGTAACGCGGGGCGCGCTCAGCTTTCCGGCCAGTTCCGGGATCTCCCGCGCAATCCGTGCCATCAGATCTTCGTAACTCACTCAATCATTCCCCGTACTGCAGATATCAGGATCTCCGCCAGGTCGCCGTCCACCCGCTGCGGTTCCTGCCCGCGGATAAACAGCACCCCGCCGGTCTTTCCGCCGGCAATGCCGACGTCCGCTTCCCGGCCTTCACCCAGCCCGTTCACGACGCAGCCCATCACCGCCACCTTCAGCGGCACCGTCACGTCCGCCAGCTCCGCCTCCACCCGGCGGGCAATCGCCTCTACCGGGATGCAGGTCCTCCCGCAGGTCGGGCAGGCAATCAGCTGCACGCCGCGCACCCGCAGGTTCAGCGCCCGCAGGATGTCCCACGCCGCTTTCGCCTCCGGCACAGGGTCGCCACTCAGGCTTACCCGGATCGTGTCGCCGATTCCGTCCGCCAGCAGCGCGCCGATCCCGATGGCGCTCTTCACCGTGCCCTGTCCGGGCAGCCCGGCTTCCGTCACTCCCAGGTGCAGCGGATAATCGCACCGCCGGCTCGCCAGCCGGTAGGCCTCGATCGTCCCCTTGACGTCGCTGCTCTTCATGCTCAGTACAATGTCGTCGAACCCGGCCTTCTCCAGCATCCGCGCGTGGTTCAGCGCGCTTTCCACCAGGCATTCCGGCGTGGGCCCGCCGTATTTCTCCAGCAGTTCCTTCTCCGCCGATCCGCTGTTCACGCCGATCCGGATCGGAATATGGTGCGCCTTCGCGCAGTCCGCCAGCTCCCGCACATGCGCTTCCCCGCCGATGTTCCCGGGGTTGATCCGCAGCTTCGCGATGCCGTTTTCCGCCGATTTGATCGCCAGTTTGTGGTCAAAGTGGATGTCCGCCACCAGCGGCACGGGGCTTTCCGCCGCCAGCGTCTTTACCGCTTCGGCGCAGGCCTCGTCGTATACGCTGACGCGCACGATGTCGCATCCCGCCTCCGCCAGGGCCCGGATCTGGGTCAGCGTGGCCGCGGTATCCCGCGTGTCCGTGTTCGTCATGCTCTGCACCAGTACCGGGTTTCCCCCGCCCAGCGGCAGCCCGCCGATCTGAACCGTCTTTGTCATATTCCGCTCCTTTTCGTCACTGGAAAAGCTTCATAACGTCCCTGAATGTGAAGAAAACCATCAGCAGCAGGAGCAGTCCCATGCCCACCAGGTGCACGATCGCTTCCTTCTGCGGCGGCACCGGCTTCCCGCGGATCACCTCGATGATGCCGAATACCAGCCGGCTGCCGTCCAGCCCGGGAATCGGCAGCAGGTTCATCAGTCCCAGGTTGATGGAGATCAACACCAGCAGCTGCGTGAACATCCCCACGCCGGCGCCGACGCCGCCCTGCTTCACCTGGCCTTCCACCTGGGAGGAAATCATGGATACGATACCCACCGGCCCTGCGGTGTCCTCCAGTCCCTCGCCCTTGGTTACCAGGTTCTTCAGCGCCCGCAGGATCGCGCCGCTGGCGTTCACGCACAGCTTCCCGGATTCCGCGAATCCCTCGAAGAACCCGACCGGCTTCGTCTCCGTGCGCAGGTATCCGCTGATGTATACGCCGATCTGCATCTTCTGCGCTTCTTCGTTCCATACGGGGGTCACCGATGCCTGTACCGTCTCCCCGTTCCGGCGGATCGTCATGTTCAGCGGGCCGTCCCCTTCCTTCCAGGAGGAGATGGTCCCCAGCAGCGTTTCCATCGTGCCGTCCATCATGTTTTTCCCGTTGATTTCCAGCACTTCGTCCCCGGCTTTCATTCCGGCTTCCTGGGCCGGGCCGGATGCCAGCACGTCCTGGATGAAGGGGTCGTACTGCGCCGGTTCCGTCGCCACCGTCACCCCGCTGCACCACAGCATCACCGTCCCGACGACGAACGCCAGCACGAAGTTCATCATCGGTCCCATCAGGATCACGAACATCCGTTTCCATACGTTGTGTTTACCGAAGTTCCGCGGGTCGTCCTTGGAGATGCCCGTCGCGTCGTCCTCTCCGTAGAAGGAGCAGTATCCGCCCATGGGAATCAGCCGGATCGCGAAGGTCGTCTCGTATTTTTTGCTTTTCCATCCGATCAGCTTCGGCCCGAAGCCTACGGCAAACTCCCGCACGTCGATCTTCATCGCCCGCGCGGCCATGAAATGTCCGAATTCATGCGCGACGATCAGGATCGCCAGCAGCAGGATCGCCAGTACAATATACACCCTTGTTTTCCCTCTTTTCAGTCGTCAGCCGTCATTGACCCCTGACAACCATTCTTGCCTGCCGGTCGGCTTCCAGGATCTCCTCCAGGTTGTCCGCCGGCAGTCCGCCCAGCTTCTCCAGCGCGCTTTCCACCTTCCGGGCAATCTCCCCGAAGGCAATCTCCCCGCGCAGGAAGGCGGCCACGGCCTCCTCGTTGGCCCCGTTGAATACCGTGCAGGCGGCCCCGCCGGCCCGCAGCGATTCCCGCGCCAGCCGCAGCGCCGGGAATTTCCCTTCGTCCGGTTTTTCGAAGGTCAGCTTCCCCATCGCGAACAGGTCCGGGGGTTCCACCCCGGTTTCCAGCCGTTCCGGGTAGGCCATCGCGTATCCGATCGGCACCCGCATGTCCGGCGCCCCCAGCTGGGCCAGCACCGCGCCGTCCCGGAATACCACCGCGCTGTGCACGATGCTTTCCGGATGCACGACCACTTCGATCCGGTCCTCCGGCATGTCGAACAGCCACCGGGCTTCCATGATTTCCAGCCCTTTGTTGAACATGCTCGCGGAGTCAATCGTGATCTTGGCCCCCATGTTCCAGTTCGGATGCTTCAGTGCCTCCGCGGGCGTCGCCTTTTCGATGCGTTCCTTTTCCCATGTCCGGAAGGGTCCGCCGGAGGCTGTCAGCAGGATTTTCTCCGCGATGTTTCCGCCGGCCGCCTGCAGGCACTGGAAAATGGCGCTGTGCTCGCTGTCCACGGGCAGCAGCGGTTTCCCCTTCCTCGCCGCCAGGTCCGTTACCAGGTGGCCGCCGGTCACCAGCGCCTCCTTGTTGGCCAGCAGCACCTGCCGCCCGGCTTCCAGCGCGTCCAGCACGCTCCGCAGTCCCGCGATCCCGACGATGCTGACCAGCACCTGGTCCGCGTCCACTTCCGCCGCCGCTGCGTGCAGCGCTTCCTGTCCGCCCATGAAGCAGCAGAATTTCAGGTCCTCCGGAATCTCCGCCGGATCGATGCCTTCCGTCAGCCCGGCCATCTCCGGCCGGAATTCACGCACCTGCTCGAACAGCTTCTCCCGGCTTCCCCGGGCGGTCAGCGCCGTGACCCTGTAGCGGTCCGGATGCCGGCGGCACAGGTCCAGCGCCTGCGTCCCAATCGACCCCGTCGATCCCAGAATAGCAATCTTCTTCATATTCCCTCCGCGGGATGGTCCGCAGTCAGATAACAGACAGTAAAATCAGTACGGCAGGAAGAACAGCCGGTAGCAATACATCAGCACCGCCATGAACAGCACGCTGTCCAGCCGGTCCAGCATCCCGCCGTGGCCGGGAAACAGGTTGGAGTAGTCCTTCAGTCCGCAGTGCCGCTTCACCAGCGAGGCAAACAGGTCGCCCATCTGCCCGCAGAATCCGCCGATCAGCCCCAGCAGCGGGTAGTGCCACCAGGCGGGCAGCAGCGCCAGCGTCTTCTGGTTGCACAGCCACTGGGACAGCAGGAAGATGATCACCGCCGCGATCATGCTGCCGGCCAGTCCGCCCAGGCTCCCCTCCACGGTTTTCTTCGGGCTTACCGCCGGGCAGAACTTCCGCTTTCCGAAGGCCTTCCCGACGAAAAGCGCCGCCATGTCGCCCACCAGCGGAATCGCGAAAGTCAGCGTCAGCAGCACAACCTCCACCGCGTGCCACGGTTCCGGATTGGATGCCGTATGCCATACGTAGGGATCCACCATGTTCAGCGTAACCAGGGCCAGCCCCGGCAGCGCCACTGTCAGCAGCGGCAGCATGCTCATATTCAGGTCCGTCAGCTCCGGCTCCTTCCGGAACATGACCTGCACCGTCATCGCCAGCAGCGCGGCGCCCACCAGCGGAATCATGATCTTCTGGCTCAGCAGGATCGTCAGCGGAATCGACAGGATCATCGCCGCCCATGTGGGCCATACCACCAGCCGGTGCCCCGCCTTCTCCAGCGCCTTCATTTCCTCCCGCACGGCAAAAGCAATGCAGATCATTGTCGCCGTGGCCATGCACCAGCCCGGCAGCCACAGCAGCACCACCAGCAGGATAATCAGCATCGCGCCCGTAATGACCCTCTGTTTCATCTTTCAACATACCCTTTCCGGTTTTATCGTCCCCCGTAGCGCCTGTTCCGCCGCCCGTAGGCGTCCAGCGCCACGTCGTAGTCGTGCACCGAGAAGTCCGGCCACAGTACCTCCGGGAAAACAAATTCCGCGTACGCGTTCTGGTACAGCAGGAAGTTGCTCAGCCGTTTCTCCCCGCTCGTGCGGATCACCAGGTCCACATCCGGCTGCCCCCCGGTATACAGGTGGTCGGAGATCGTCTGCTCGTTGATCTCCTCCGCCCGCATCGTCCCGTTTTTGACCAGGATGGCGATCTCCTGCGCCGCTTTCACAATTTCCGCCCGGCTCCCGTAGTTCACGGCGATGTTCAGCCGCAGGCCGGTGTTCTTTTCCGTCCGCTTCTCCGCTTCCCTCAGCACCTCGCGCTGTTTCTCCGGCAGCCGGCCCTTATCCCCCAGGATCAGGATACGCACGTTCTTGGCGTCCAGCTCGTCGATTTCCGTTGTGAAGAAGTCGAGGATCAGCTGCATCAGCGCGTCCACCTCTTCCTCCGACCGGTTCCAGTTCTCCGTGGAGAAGGCGTACAGGCTCAGCACTTTGATCCCCAGGTCATCCGTGTGCCGGATGATCTCCCGCAGGTTTTCCGTTCCCTGCCGGTGCCCCCTGGATACGTTCAGCCGGTGCTTCTTCGCCCATCGCCCGTTCCCGTCCATGATGATGGCAACGTGCTCCGGCAGCTTCACGAATTCCTTGCTCGTGCGCGGCGCCTTCTTCAGCGCCAGCCCCGCCACCGTCTTCCATGCTTTCAGATTCATGGTTTTTCCCTCTTCTTACGTCCAAAACCGCCACTTACCGCCAAAACCCGCCTCATCGGCGGGTTTTGGAATCATCTGACATCTTCCTGTCAGACCTCCATGATTTCCTTTTCCTTCTTGGCGTAGATCGCGTCCACGTCCTTGATGGCCTTGTCCGTCAGCTTCTGGATCTCGTCCTCGGCGTCCTTCTGGTCGTCCTCGGTGATCTCGCTGTTTTTCTTCAGCTTCTTGATCTGCTCAATCGCGTCGCGGCGGATGGCGCGGATCGCCACCTTCGTATCCTCCGCGCCCTTGGAGGCCACCTTGGTCAGGTCCCGGCGGCGTTCCTCGTTCAGTTCCGGGAACACCAGGCGGATAATTTTCCCGTCGTTGGAGGGATTCAGGCCCAGGTCGCTCTTCTGGATAGCCTTTTCCACCTGGGGAATCATCTTCGCTTCCCAGGGGGCAATCACCAGCAGCCGCGGTTCCGGCGACGAAATATTGCCGATCTGTGGAATGGGCGTGGGCGTTCCGTAGTAGTCCACCAGGATCCGGTCCAGCAGCTGCGGATTGGCGCGGCCGGCCCGCAGGCCCATCATATCCCGCTCGTATACGGCGCAGGATTTCTGCATTTTTTCTTTCGCAGTATTCATAACATCATCAATCATCAGAGTCCCCTCCTCGCAGATGGATTCATTCTTTCGTTTCCTTGCGGATTGTCTGCGTCTATTATACCGGTTTTGGCCCTTCTTGACAAGCTTCTCCCCCGGCGGAAACAAACAGATTCTTTCCTTTCCCCGCCGGCCGTGTTACAATGCAGTTCATAGGATTCTGCGCCTGATAAGGAGTCTGCCCATGAAGATCGTCCGCCTGGAGGAGTACGCTCCGCCCACCTCCCCGCCCCCCGCGGGAAACCTGGCAACCGGCTGGCTGAAGCTGATTGCCCTTGCTTTCATGTTTATCGATCATGCCGGCAAGGTGCTCTTCAATAACCTGTATGAGATGCGGGTCCTCGGGCGCATCGCCTTCCCGATTTATATCTGGTGCATGATCGTCGGTTTCCATCGTACCCGCAGCGTCCCAAAATACCTGATCCGGATCCTGCTGGTCGGTTTCCTTTCCCAGCCGCTCTACGCCCTGGCCCTCAATAACGAGGGGCACCTCGGCGTCCTCATTCATGATATTTTTGCCCCCCTCGCCGGCGGCTTCACCTTCGAAGCCCTCCGGGACGTTCTCTATACCGTCTTCCTCCAGAAGCCGAATATTTTCCTGACCCTCTTCCTCGGCCTCTGCGCCCTCTGGGGCATCCGGGAGAAAAAATACTGGAGCCACATCTGGGCTCCGGTGCTTATGATTGTCCTCGCCACCGTCCTCAAGGCGGATTACGGCTGGAAGGGGATCCTGCTGTTTATCCTGATGTACGCCGTCCGGGGCAGCCGTCCCGGCATCGCGGCCGTCATGGTTGCCTATTTCCTCTTCTGGGGCACCGGCTACGAGGTCTCCTCCTCCCTCTTCGGGATCAAAATCTCCATGAATGCCCTGCCGGCCTGGCTTTCCGGCCCGCTCAAGGCCTTCCTCCGCCTGGAGACCTACGCCCTGCTGTCCCTGCCCTTCATCCTGTTCCGCTTCCCTTCGGATATCCGCATGAACAAGATCGTCAGCTACGCCCTCTACCCGGGCCACCTGCTCCTGCTCATGATCCTGAAGGTGCTGGTTTTCGGCTGGTAGCTCTCTCCCGGTCCGGTCACACTTCTTTTTTGTAAACCCACATTCCCTTGCCGTAGGGATCGTCCTCCGCGCCGAATTCCTCCGTCACGAATTGGTATCCGCCTTTTTGCAGCACTTTCGCGGACGCCTCGTTTCCGTGTACCACGCGCCCGTAAATCTCCCGGATGCCGAACCGTTCCGCCACGTATCCGGAGATCGCCTCCAGGATTTCCGTGGCATATCCCTTTCCGCGGTATTTCTCGCCGATGCAGTATCCGATCTCGGCTTCCTCCGGCCTGCCTTCCACCTCGCTGATCCCCGTGTCACCGATCAGCTCCCCGGTTTCCTTCAGTTCAACGCCCAGCACAAACGGCAGGTGCCCGTTGTCGACGCAGTCCGCGTAGAAGCGGATCGCTCCCTGCGCTTCCTCCAGGTCTTTGTAGCATTCGTTCGGAAACCATTTCCGCACCGCGTCGTCCATGTGGTTTTCGTACAGTGCCCGGGCGTCTCCGTCCCGGAATTTGCGGATAATCAGGTTTTCGGTTTCAGTCAGTTTTTCCATTCTCCTGTCCCCCTCATTGCGTCCCTGTTCATCATCCGTATAAGCCAAAGCCCCCGGTTTCGGGGGCTTTGATTGTTTTTTATTCCCATATCGTCGGGTCGTACTGCCCGCACATGATCAGGGCAATGCCGGCCAGCGCCAGGAAAACGAGGCCGATGATCAGCAGGTGGCCGGTCTTGGCTCTTTCCTTCGCTTCCCGTTCCATCTTGTAGTCAAAGAACGTTTTCGGCAGCGCTTCCCTTTTCTTCTTGGGCAAGATCACGCTGTAGGCCTTCATGACGCTGAATTTCAGCATGTCAAATACGCCGCCGCCCGCCGTGAAAAGCAGCAGGCCGAAGGATGCCAGCAGCACCCCGGGCACAAACAGCGCGTCGCAGATGATGCGCCAGCGGATGCCCGGATCCGGCTCCGTAAATCCCCCCTGTGTAATCATCATCACCAGGAAGATTACGGTTCCGATCCCTGCCGATATAGCATACCTTTTCCAGGAGATGCCTTTCATCTCGCCAGCTCCTCCTGGTACGCTGCGAATTCCGCATCGTTGCAGTAGATGAAATGCCCGGGTACGATCTCCCGCAGGGTGGGCTTGTCCACGCTGTAGTCGTGTTCCTTCTCCGGGTTGTACTCAATCCGCTTCCGGGTCTTCTCGTAGTGGGGATCCGGATACGGGATTGCGCTCAGCAAGGACTTGGTGTAGGGATGCAGCGGATGGGCAAACAGTTCGTCGGAGGTTGTCATCTCCACCAGCTTGCCGTAGTACATGACCGCGATCCGGTCGGAGAAGTACTTGACCACGCTCAGGTTGTGGGCGATGAACATGATCGTCAGGCCCATCCGGTTGCGCAGGTCGTTCAGCAGGTTGATCACCTGTGCCTGGATCGATACGTCCAGCGCGGAGATCGGTTCGTCCGCGATAATCAGGTCGGGATTCATGATGATCGCGCGGGCGATGCCGATACGCTGGCGCTGTCCGCCGGAGAATTCGTGGGGATACCGGTCCGCGTGCTCCCGCACCAGGCCGACCAGTTCCAGCATCTCGTTGACTTTGTTGTTGATGTATTCCTTGTCCTTCACGCCCTGGATCACCAGACCCTCCGCGATAATCTCGCGGACGGTCATCCGGGGATTGATGGACGCAATCGGATCCTGGAAGATCATCTGCATGCGGGTCATGATATTGTCCTTGCCGGCAATCTTCATGTCCTGCTGGTAGCGGCGGGTCAGCGCCTCCAGCGCTTCACCCTGCAGCCCGGCCTTCTCCCGCTCGTAGTCTTCCGTCAGCTTCGCTTTCCGGTTCTGGCGGTAGTAGTGCGTCGCCTTCTTCTTTTCGATCTGGGAAAGCATCGCGTTGGTTTCCGCATCGGATAGCTGCTGCTTCAGCTTTTTCTTCAGCTCCCGCTTCTCCTCCTCGGAGGTTGCGGCCTTGCAGGCTTTCTTATAGTCATTCCGCAGGCTCCTGCGCAGCACCGGGTAGCCGTTCAGGTTGGAGGAAATGCGCACGCCTTCAAAGTAGACGTCGCCTTCCGTGGGATCGTACAGGTTGATGATCGTCCGGCCGGTAGTCGTCTTACCGCATCCGCTTTCACCCACCAGGCCGAATACTTCGCCCTTCCGTACGAAGAAGCTGACGTCGTCCACAGCCTTGTTGATATAGCTTCCGGAGCGGAAATACTGTTTCAGGTGGGAAACCCGCAGCAGCGCGTTCTTCTCGTCGTCGCTCAGCGTTTCACTCTCTGCGTCCTCCGCTTCGCCGGGCGTCTTCTCCGCCCCGGCGTCCGCCTTCAGCTGGTTCTGCAGCAGGATCTTTTCCAGCAGGCCCTTGCCGGCAATACCGATTACCAGCAGGCCCAGGCCCACCAGGAACATCAGCACATATTTGGCCACGATTGCCCAGAATACGGTGACAATGGATCCGATGGAAACGCGGATCTGCGTTTCCTCCGCGATCTTCTGCAGGAAGGCTTCCTTCCGGTGCTGCGGATTGTTCTGGATCAGGTCCGCCTGCACTGCCTGCATCCGGCTGTAGATCTGGCTGTAGGAGCCGTCGAAGCTTCCCTTTGCCACGGGTTTCGATGTAGTTTCGGCTGTCTCTTCCCCTTCAGCCGTCGCTTCCTCGCCTTCTGCTGCCGGGGGTTCCGGAGTAACGGCTTCCGTCAGGTCCTTCACCGCCAGCAGGTATACATGTTCGTCTTCCGCCAGGGCGTCGCCCGGATAGTTCGCCCGGAGCATATCCTGCGCGCTCTTCAGGTAGGCGCGGAAATCAACCTCTTCCCCGGCCGCTTTTTTGTTGCACAGGTCAATCAGCCCGATCAGGAAGTTTTCCTTCTGTTCGTTTTTCTCCTCTGCCCGGGTCTGCTGCAGGGCTTCCTGGTATTTCTCGTAGTCAAAGCTGGAGGTATACCATGTCTTGGCTTCGGAGATGTTGGCCCCCTCCGCCTTGTCCTGCTCCGCCATGCGGCGGACGGTCATCAGGAATTCATACCAGGTGCCGGCTTCTTCCCCGTGCTCTTCGCTCAGCTGCTGGTAGAACCATTCGAAGGCGGCCCGCTGGTCCGGCGATTTCAGTCCCTTGTTCGCCATCTTGGGCGGCGGGGTATACAGTCCGTTCAGGTATTCGATAGCCTCCGCGATCTCGTGGTTCTCGAGGATCTCGTCCACGTTGCTGTTCGCCGCGGCGAAGGCCGCCGTATCCAACTTCTCGAACCATTCGTAGACTTCTTCGATTTCGCGGGTCCGGTGGGTTTTGTTGTTGTTTTCGTCCGCCCTGCGGTAGTAATCCGCGAAATACGGTTCCGCGGTTTTTGCCAGTTCGTTGATCACCTGGTCCGAAGACAGGTTCCCCTGTTTCTTCAGCTCGACGCTCTTTGCGGACGCGGCGCTCAGCGCGCTGAAGTACCGTCCGTCAAAGGACAGGCGCATGAATGTCCCGTCCACGTCGTAAGCGTTCATGTCGGCCTGGAAATCTTCCCAGGGCTTGGATTTATAGGCGCGTTCGCCCTTGTCGGTGGTTTTGCTCCAGAAGGAGCTGGTATTGATGATTGCGTAGAGGAACAGCACCAGCGAAACCAGGATCAGTGCCGTTCCGATGATCCGCATGGCGTGCAGGACACGCTTGGAAATTTTCGCGGTTTTCATGCCTGCACCCCTTCCTGCTTCTCTTTCTGAAGCATCCGCCGGATCCGCTCCGTGACGATGGCCGGGGGCTCAACCTTCGGCGCGTCCGGATGCAGCAGCCAGGTGGCCGCTGAATGGGTTTCGGTAATCTGGAACATCGGCGGTTGCTCTTCCAGGTCGATCTCCAGGGCGTACTGGTTGCGGGCCGCGAACGCGTCGCCCTTGGGCGGCAGAATCATGTTCGGCGGCGTGCCGGGAATGGCCTCCAGCTTTTCTTTCGTTTCCAGGTCCGGCATGGAGGAAAGCAGCGCCCAGGTATAGGGATGACGCGGATCGTAGAATACGTCGTCCGCCGTGCCATACTCCACGATCTTCCCGGCGTACATGATGGCAATCTTGTCCGCCATGTTGGCCACGACGCCCAGGTCGTGGGTAATGAAGATAACGGACAGGTTGCGTTCTTTCTTCAGGTTGTTGATCAGCTCCAGGATCTGCGCCTGGATGGTCACGTCCAGCGCGGTGGTCGGCTCGTCGCAGATCAGGATGTCCGGGTTCGCGGACAGCGCGATGGCAATGACGATACGCTGGCGCATGCCGCCGGAGAATTCAAAGGGATACTGGTGGTACCGCTTTTCCGGCTCCGGAATGCCGACCTCGCGCATGATCTTGATCGCGTGGTGCTTTGCCACAGCCTTGCTCAGCTGGTAGTCCCGGTTACACGCACACCCCTGCAGGTATTCCAGCAGGTCCTTCGCACGGCTTTCCAGTTCTTCGTCGCCCAGGTCCGCTGGCATTTCGCCCAGGTGCTGCTTCAGGTCCCGGGTCATGGAAACCATTTCGTTCCGGGTCCGTTCCATGTTCACCAGGTTCAGCGGAACCACCGAGGGCGCGAACTTGCCCTTGGCCACCAGTTTGTCGTGCTTCCGGGTGTCTGCGGCGTAGCGTCTTTCCTCTTTCGGGTTCACCTGCAGTCCGCGGGCGTAGCGGTTCAGCCCTGCCTCGATGGAGCTGCGGTATACGTAGGTCAGGTTGTCCTTCTGCAGCGCCAGAGGATCGATCGCCTTTTCCACAGCGTCCGACGCGGCCCGTGCGGCCTTCCGGCATTCGCCCTGGTTCAGCGGCTCCTGCTCCAGCAGCGGCTGTACGCCGCCGAGCCGTTCGCAGGCCAGCTGGCGGGCGGAGCGCGCCTTGCTGTTGGCGTGAGCAATCGCTTTCTTCGCCGCGCTGAGGTAGGGGGTCAGGAAGTTCTTCTCATAGGCGTCTCCCGTTTCCCCGGTCGCCTGTTCATATCCGAGGCGGATAAAATCAGGCTTCTCTCCCCGGTCCGGGAAAAGCTCTTCCATGCTTTCAAATTTGGCGTTCCATTCATTTTCCAGCTTCGCGCTGACGGTCAGGGTTTTGTTGATTATTTCCGTCAGCCTGCCCGCGTCTTCGGTTGCACTGGATTCCCGGATGTTCTCCCCCAGGATGTGGATCATCTGATTGTAACGTTTCCTGCCGTCCGCGCGGCGCTCCTTGTTGTTCAGGATCATCGCTTCCGTCAGCTGCCTGCCGATCCGCATGATCGGGTTCAGCGCGCTCAGCGGATCCTGGAAAACCATGCTCAGCTTATGGCCACGCAGGGTGTGGAAATCCTCCTCGGGGATCTTCAGCAGGTCCTTGCCGTCGTAGATGATCTCGCCGCCCTCGACGATCGCGTTCCCGGCCAGGATGCCCATGACCGCGCGGGTCGTGACGGACTTTCCGCTGCCGCTTTCGCCGGCGATGGCCAGTGTTTCTCCCTCTTCCAGGTCGAAGGAAACGTCGCGTACGGCGCGGACCGCGCCGTTGTTCGTGCGGAAGGAAATGGTCAGATTCCTGACTTCAAGTTTCTTTGCCATATCAGTCTCCCGCTCCTCTCAGTGATGGATTGAACGCGTCCCGCAGTCCGTTGCCGAACAGGTTGAAGGAAATCTCGAGGATCGAGATGAACAGCGCCGGGAACAGGATCACGTGCGGATACGTCCGCAGGCAGTCGTGGCCGTTGGAAAGCATCGTACCGATGGAGGTCATGGAGGAGGTATTCAGGTCGATGATGCCCAGGTAGCTCAGCATGGATTCCGAGAAAATGACGCCCGGAATCGCCAGCACGCTGCCGGTGATAATCGTTCCCAGGGAGTTCGGAAAAATATGCTTGAAGATCAGGCGGCGGTCCCGCGCGCCCAGTGTGCGGGCGGCCAGGACATATTCATGTCCCTTGAACCGGTAGAACTGCATCCGGACCCGCGCCGCCATGCCGATCCATCCTGTCAGCACGAAAGCGAACAGCAGGGAGAACAGCGGTCCAACCTGGTCCTGCAGGTGGAGTTTGAACAGCGTGGCCACCACAATGAAGGGCATATATCCGAGGATGTCGGAGATACGCTCCATTACGATGTCGGTGGTGCCGCCGTAGTAGCCTTCCACCGCGCCGTACACCGCGCCGATCATGAAATTGATCAGGCATACGCTGATGGCCAGGATGAAGCTCAGCTGGCCGCCGTAGGCCAGGCAGGAGAAGATATCCTGTCCGTATACGTTTGTTCCGAAGATGAACACCGGCGCGAATCCGTTGCGGTAGATGAAATCGTTGTACAGGTTGATCCGTACGCGGTAGCCGCCCTGCACCTTCATGGCGTAGGTGTACCAGCTCTTCCCGTCCTCCCCGCCGTCGTCACCCGCCAGGCGGGTACCGGTGTAGCCGCCGGCTGCCGGGTTTTCGCTCGTCAGGTAGTTGGGAATATAGTCCCCGTTTTCATCGTAGACGGCTTCACCGTTGGAGGTGGCAGTCTCGTTCTTCAGTTTGTACCAGTAGTTACCGGCACTGTATCCGGTAAATTTCACGTTCCATGTGGCCGGGATCGGATAGAAGATCTGGATCTTCTTCTCTTCCTGGAAAGCCATCATGGCCTGGAAATCCTTTTCTCCCACCACCTTGATCTCATATCCCGGGGTGTAGTAGGAATCCTGACGGAAGCTGTAGCGCACCGTTCCGTCGGAAGCCGTGAACTGCCTCACTTCGCCGGAAATCGGGGACAGTCCGCTTTCCACGCCGATGCCCCGGATGATGTCGTAGCCGCCCTGGGTCTGCTCCGTCTGGAATGTTCCGTCCCAGAATCCGGTGTTGCTGAAGATCTTCGGCAGCATGTAGGAGAAGTTCTCCTCCCGGAAGCTGACGTTCATCGGGGAAATGAACGGAACAAACATGGAGAAAAGCAGCAGGATCATGATCAGTATAAAGGCCACTACCGCGCTCTTGTCCTTCTTGAAGCGCAGCCATACGTCCTTGAAATAGCCGATCGACTTGGTTTCCAGCTTCTGGTCCGTAATCCGGCGGTCCCGCTGGACCAGTTTCAGTTTCTCCTTCGGGATATCCGGAAACTGGCTTCTCATATCGTTTTCCATCTGTTCGTACTCCTTTCTTCCTGCGCTTCCGTCACTTCTTGGAGCCCATGCGAATGCGCGGATCAATGAAGCCGTAGCTGATGTCGCTCAGAATGCCGGATGCCAGACCGATGAAGGTATAGAAGAATGTCTCCGCCATGAAGAAGTTGTAGTCCTTCACGGCGATGGAATCGACAAACACGTTGCCGATCCCGGGAATGGCGAAAATCTTTTCGATGATCAGCGAACCGCCCAGGATACCGATGAATTCACCGATGATCATCGGCAGGATGACCACCATGGCGTTCCGCATGGCGTGGCGTGAAATCGCCTGGGCCTTGGTCAGGCCTTTTGTGCGGGCCAGCAGCATATAGTCACCGGTCAGCACCTCCGACAGCTCAGCGCGGGTGTACCGGGTCAGCCCCGCCACCACGCCGAATCCTAGGGACATGACCGCCGGAACCATGGACAGGAACATCTTCCCGCTGAACAGCGGCGCCTGGTCCTGCGACAGCACCACCGGATTAAACCACTTCAGTTTGAAACAGAAGAAATACTGCACCAGGAATGCGTATACATAGCTTGGCACCGATGTGAACACCATGACCAGTGTGGAAATGACACTGTCCTGCCATTTGTTCTTCTTCAGCGCGGCGTAGATGCCGAAGATCAGTCCCAGCGGGATCGCGATCAGGATGGAATAAAGATTGACCAGCACCGTGTAGGGCAGCTTCTGCATCATCACGGGCCAGACCGCCCGGTCCGTATACAGCTGCTCCCCGACTCCCCAGTCCCATCCGGTCAGCACGTTCCGCCAGAAGTTGTAATACTGTACCATGATGGGCTTGTAGTAGCCGCGCTGCTCATACTTCTTGGCCTGCAGCGCCACGTCCTTGTTGATGCTCTTCACCAGGGGCAGCGGCAGGAGCTTGATCAGGATAAAGCAGATCGTCATGATGACAAAAAGCGTCAGGAACATGAGCAGGATCCGCTTGACCACATACTTGGTCATTCATCTCTCTCCATTCTGTGGGATATTTTTTCCGTTTGTCAAAAAACCAGCTGACAGGGACGGGAAACCGCTCCGGTTTACTGTCCTTGTCAGCTGCGCCGACAAAAAAGGCATGGCGGGCACAGGAGTATCCTCCCGTGCCCGCTGTTCCAGCGTCCGATTAGTACTTCAGCTCGTTGTTGGCAATGAATTCGGCCCATTCAGCGTCATCCATCGTGTAGGTGTAGTAGGACAGTCCGCCGAAGCCGACGTTCATGACGTACTGGTAGGTCGGATATTCAATCCTCTGGCTGTGCAGGGAGGCCACGTTCCGGTAGTACACGGGGGTCGTGGTGTAGTAGCTCAGGAAGCACTTCTCGCAGGCGGCCAGGAAGGCGCAGCGGGTCGTGTAGTCATATTCGCTGAACTTGCCCAGCGCGCCTTCGAGGTTGGCGACCAGTGCGGGATCAGCAGCACCGCCGACCCAGTTGGTCCAGTTGCGCAGGCTGTCGGTCACATCGTTGCCGTCAACCTTGATCGTCAGCATGACCTTATCGGTTTCGAAACCGTATTCCATCTGGTTTCCGCCGCCGAAGGAGTCGTCAGTGTAGCACTGGTTCATCATCGTGAAGGGAGCCATCGCGGCGCCGCCCCAGGTGGTGAAGATGCTGTCCGCAGCACCGGAGTACATGGTGTTGTAGTAGTCGGCGTCCACAGTCATGGTCAGGGATACCTTGCCCTCGAAGCCCGTACCTTCACAGGCGGCCTTCAGCTGTTCATCCAGGTAGGTGAACATCTGGACATAGATGGTATCACTCTGGTATACGCGGAAGTCGATGGTCAGGGGCGTTTCGCCGTCCCAGATCCCGGCGGCAATCGCCTTGTCATAGGCAACAGCCATCTTCTGGCGGGCCAGTTCCATATCGAATCCGGTCATCGCAGCGTACGCTTCATCCAGTGTGGCGTAGTCGGAACCTTCGCCGTAGCTCAGGCCGTACAGGGAAACCATGGCTTCCTTCGCGCCTTCGCTGTCGCGGTAGGCAGCGCCGGTGTAGGGATCGTATACGTACTGGTAGTTCAGCAGGCCGAAACCGGCGGTACCGGCGGAGGTGTAGGCGGTGGCAAAGTGCTCACGGTCGAGGCACAGCGCGAACGCTTCACGGAACTCGTCGATCACGAGGATCTGGCTGCCGGTGCCGTGCTCAAGCAGTTTCGCATAGTCCGTGTTGAAGGAGATCTTGGTGGTGTAGCTCTGCGGCTCGTACACAATGTACTGGGAGGAAGCGTACTTCGCCATGTCGTCAGACTGCAGGCTGACGCCGTCCAGCTGGCCGGCTTCGAAGGCCAGCACCTGGGTCGCGTGTTCGCCGAGGACGGTCACGGAAACCTTGTCCGTCTGGTACATGCCGAGGTGCTTTCCGTCGCGGTAGCCGTACCACTCAGGATTGCGCTCGTAGCTGATCTGCTTGTCCAGCTCGAAATAGGTGATCTTGTAGGGGCCGTAGGAAATGCTGGATTCAACGTCCTTCATGTACTTGGAGGTCACGGTCGCGGCTTCCTCTTCGGTGGCAACTTCCTTGCCTTCCGCGTCGGTGAAGACCTTTAGAGCTTCGTACATGGGCTTGTAAACCAGCCAGTTGGAGGACAGGTTGTAGGGCATATAGAATGCCGGCTCTTCCATGGGCTTCTCCAGGATCAGGTCGATAGTGTAGTCATCAACCTTCACCAGGCCGACGTCTTCCCAGGTCGTTTCGGGAGCGATGGAGGCGGTGTAGAGATAGTCCGGGGCGTAGGCGGCGTAGGGAGCGCCGTCCGCCAGGTAGGTTTCGTATACGTATTTGCCGGAAACCCAGGCTTCATCGGCGTTCTCGTCTTCAACGCCCAGGTCACGGTACATAACTTCATCGTTTACATTTACATAGGCGGGAATGACGTTTCCGTCCGCATCCTGCGCGCCGCCCAGGTTCCAGAAACCAATCAGGTCAACATATACATCGTTGCCGGCCGCGATCAGTTCCGCAGCGGAGGCATCCCCGATCTTGTCGTAGGACGTCTCGCCCGCATACAGGTAGTTCTTCGCGTTATAGATGATCAGGTCGCCGGCATAGTAGCTGTCCGCGCGGCGGTTCTTCATCTTGGGGTTCAGCTGCTGCTGCATGGAGTAGATGTAGTCGTCAGCAGTGATCTTTTCGCCGTTCTCCCAGGTCGCGTCCTGGTTCAGGTCGATCCGCCAGGCCTTGCCGGTTTCGCCTTCTGCGACGCCGAACTTGCCGACGTATTCCAGGGTAACATCCTTGGGCAGGTCCGCAGCCATTTCACAGGTGATGGCATAGCCGGTCTTGTCCGCGTTCAGGGTGATGCCGTAGAAACCCATCGTCATCATATCCAGCACGCCGGAGTCATCGTTGGTCTCCCAGGTGTGGGGGTTCCAGTCCATCGTGGTGGTGGCGGTGATATAGTCGTGGAAGGTGTATTCCTTTTCGTCGGTGTAGTCTTTCCCTTCAATACCCGCATAACGGGTGGTCTCAACAGCGCCGCCGCCGATTTCGGCTTTCGCGGTTGTGATCGCGCCGCCGTCGAACTTGCGCTCGCCGGGATCGTAGGAATCAGCGGGAGTAAAGCCTTCTGCCAGCGCGGACGCAATGCCCGTCATCATGCAGAGGGCCAGAACCAGGGCCAGAATTTTCTTCATGTCAGAGAGCCTCCTTCATATTTTTATTACACGGGCTTTCCGCCCGGATAATACAGAACGAGTCGCCGCCGAAAACGCCTTCCGCCGGGTACATATTCCGTTACGATACAGAAAAAGTACTAAAAGATGATATCATAACAGCGGATGTTTTGCAATTCCTTTTCTTCCCGTCGGTGGTAACGTTTCCATTCCCGGAAAAACTCATCTTGTATGAGAATCAAGGGCTAGCCGCCAAATGATGTGTTTTCCCATGTATCCAGTATCCTGTTCGCCCCAAAAAACAGTAAAAATACAATCCGTGCAAAAGGGGGCCGCCGCGCCTGCGGCAGCCCCCTTGCTGATCCGTCTTTTTACAGGTTCAGTTCCTTCCGGTATTCGTCCAGTTCCGGCGCGTTGCCGTATACGAAGTGCCCGGGCAGGATCTCGTTCCATTCAGGCGCGTCGCTTTCGTAGTGGTGCACCGACGGGTCGTATACCAGCAGCTTCTTGTTCCGTTCCACGTAGGGATTCGGGTTCGGCACCGCGCTCAGCAGCGCCTTCGTGTAGGGATGCAGCGGGTGCAGGAACAGCTCCTCCGCCTCCGCCAGCTCCACAATCCGTCCCTTGTGGATGACGGCGATCCGGTCCGAGATGAAGCGGACCACGCTCAGGTCGTGGGCGATGAACAGGTAGGTCAGTCCCCGGCTCTTCTTCAGGTCGTTCAGCAGGTTCAGCACCTGCGCCCGGATGGAGACGTCCAGCGCGGAGATCGGTTCGTCCGCCACGATGAATTCCGGCTCCATGATCAGGGACCGGGCGATGCCGATGCGCTGCCGCTGTCCGCCGGAGAATTCGTGGGGGAACCGGCTGGAGAATTCAGGCAGCAGGCCCACTTCGCTCAGCGCCTTCTGCACCTTGTCCTGCCGGTCCTGTTCGTCCTCGTACAGGTGGTAGTTCAGCAGGCCTTCGGATACGATGTAGTCCACCTTCGCCCGTTCGTTCAGGGAGGCCATCGGGTCCTGGAAAATCATCTGCATGGAGCGGATGACTTTCTCGTCCATCGCCCTGCTGATCTTTCCGCTGATCCGCTCTCCCTTGAATAGCACTTCGCCCTGTGTCACCGGGTTGATCCGGACGATGGCGCGGCCGATCGTGGTCTTGCCCGATCCGGACTCGCCCACCAGCGAGAAGGTCTCGCCCTTGTAGATCTCAAAGTTCACATGGTCCACGGCCACGAATTTCTTCCGTCCGCTGCCGAAGGTAACCTGCAGGTCCTTGACCTGTACCAAGGTTTCCCGGTCCGGGTCCAGGTGCGGGTGCTTCGCCTCCGGGTCGGTGCCCTTGTTTTCCTGCGTGGCGGACAGCCGGCCGATGGAGTCCGGGGCTTCCACCTTGGGCGCCCGGGGATCCTGCAGCCAGGATTTGACCATGTGCGTCGCCGTCACTTCGTACATCGGCGGCTCTTCCAGGAAGTCGATGTTCAGCGCCTTCTTGTTCCGCGGGGCGAAGGCGTCGCCCTGGATCTTGTTGAACAGGTTCGGCGGGGTGCCTTCGATGGCCGGCAGTTTCTCCCCCTTGACCCCCAGCTGCGGCAGCGCGGAAAGCAGCGCCCAGGTATAGGGGTGCAGCGGGTGGAAGAACACGTCGTTGGCCATGCCGATCTCGATGATCTGTCCGCCGTACATCACCGCCACCCGGTCCGCCACGTTGGCGACGACGCCCAGGTCGTGGGTGATGTAGATAATGGTCATGTTCTGTTCTTTCTGCAGCCGGCGGATCAGGTCCAGGATCTGCGCCTGGATCGTTACGTCCAGCGCGGTGGTCGGCTCGTCACAGATCAGGATCTGCGGCCGGCAGGCCACGGCGATGGCGATCACGACGCGCTGGCGCATGCCGCCGGAGAATTCATGCGGATACTGCCGGTAGCGGCGCTTCGGGTCCGGGATGCCTACCGCTTCCAGGATGCGGTATACTTCCTCCCGCGCTTCCTTCCCCCGCATGCCCCGGTGCAGCTCCACGCTCTCCTGGATCTGCCGGCCGATGGTCTTCAGGGGGTTCAGGCTCGTCATGGGGTCCTGTGTTACCATGGCGATCTTCCTGCCGCGGATCTTCAGCCAGTCCTTTTCCTTCAGCTGGGTCAGGTCCTGCCCGTCGTATAGGATGGAGCCGTTGGTGATGCTTCCGTTCTTGTCCAGCATGCCCACGAAGCATTTTGTGAATACGCTCTTGCCGGATCCGGATTCGCCCACGATCGCCAACGTCTCGCCTTCGTACAGGTCCAGGGACGTCCGGCGGATCGCAACCAGCTTCTTGCCCCGCAGTGAGAAGGTAACCTCTACTTCCTTCGCGGAGAGCAGCGGCTCCTTCGCCAGGATTTCCCTGGCTTTTGCTTCGAAATCCACGCCCTGCAGCTTCTGGATTTCACTGCTCATCTTCCGGGAGATGGCCGCTTCCGTCTTCTCCAGGGCGGCTGCTTTCTTTCCGGGGACGGCTTCTTCCGCCGCAGGGGCTTCCGCTGCGGGGACCGCTTCTTCCGGCACAGCCGTTTCCGCTTCCGGGATGAATGCTTCCGCCGCGGCCGCTTCTTCCGCGGTCAGCGCTTCTTCCTTCTTCAGTTTTTCTTTCTTCCCGCCTTTTTCTTCCTTGGCGGCTTTTTCTTTCTTGCCCGTCTTCTCTTCCTTGGCGGGTTTCTCTTTTTTTCCGGCCTTCTCTTTCTTGTCCGGCTTTTCTTCCTTGGCGGCCTTTTCCTTCTTCAGGGCTTCTTCCAGGAGGGACTCTTCTTTCTTCTTCGCTTTTTCTTTCTTGTCTTTACTCATCTGCAGCTCCCTCCCTTACACATGGTTCCGGGGGTCGCAGGCGTCGGAGAACGCGTTGCCCACCAGGTAGAAGGTAATCGTGATAATGGATACGATGGCTGCCGGGAACCACAGCGTATACGCCGCGTTCGGGAATACGGCCCGGGCGGAGGACAGCAGCATGCCCAGCGAGGGCTTCGTGATGTCCATCAGTCCCAGGTAGGTCAGCGTGGTTTCGTAGGCGATGGTCGCCGGGATCGCCAGGGCCATCCGCAGGATAATGACGCTCACCAGGTACGGGAAAATGTTCCGGAACAGGATCCGGCCCAGCCCCGTGCCGAGGCAGCGGGAAGCCAGGTTGTATTCCCGGTCCCGGTACATGAATACCAGGTTGCGCACGTTCCGCGCCGTCGCCAGCCAGCCAAAGAGGATCATGGCGACGCCCATCGTCCACAGTGTCTTGCCCACCATCAGGGCGATCAGCGTCATGTAGATGATCGTCGGAATGTTGTCGATCAGGTTGTACAGCTCCGTGAAGAACCGGTCCAGCTTGCGCACATAGCCCCATACCAGGCCGATGATCACGCCCAGGGAAATCTGTCCCAGGGATACCAGCACCGCCAGCAGGATGGAGGCCCGGGTCGCATACCATACCTGCGCCCAGTAGTCCTGGCCGATGGCGTTCGTGCCGAACCAGTATTCCCCGTTCGGGAAGATATAGGAGCGGTTCAGGGGATCCGGCGCCATGTTGATGTCGTATTTGCCGATGGCGCTGGCCACGAAGGTGAAGATGAACAGCAGGATGAAGATGACGGACATGAATACGGCGGACTTCTTCTTCAGGAAGTTGGCCCACACGCTCTTCCAGTAGCTGTAGTTGCTGTATCCGATCCGTTCCGCTTCCCGCGGCTTGTATTCGGCGAATTCGAACAGCTGCCTTTCGGGCATCTGGCTGCGCGCCTTCGGGTATTCCCGGCCCATGGGACGCTGCACGTCCGGTTCCGTGTCCACCGTGGCGGGCTTTACCTGCAGGTCTACCACCGGAGCTTCCAGCTCCTGTATGGTCTTCTGCTTGTTCTTCTTTTTCTTGTTCTTGCCCATCAGCGCACATCCCCCTTTCCGGTCAGTTTGATCCGCGGATCAATCAGGGTCATCAGCAGGTCTCCCAGGAATACGCCCAGGATGCCCATCGTCGCGTAGAGCAGCACGATGCCCTGTACCAGCGGCAGGTCGTAGCGGCTGATCGCCATCGTCAGCTCCGGCCCCATGCCGGGAACCGCGAAGAATTTTTCCACCAGCAGGGAGCCGCCCACCGTCAGCAGGATGGAGTACGGCAGGTACTGCGCCAGCGGAACGAATGCGTTCTTCAGCACGTGGCGGAACATCACCTTCCGGTCGCTCAGGCCCTTCAGCTTCGCCAGGCGGATATAGTCCTTGTTCAGTTCGTCCACCATGTAGCGGCGGGTCCACAGCATGTAGCCGGCGATGGATCCGATGCTCAGGCAGATAATGGGCAGCACCTTCGTCAGCGCGGGATTCGCCGCCGTCGCGTCGTACCGCATGGGCAGCCCGAAGATGGTGGCGCCGCCGATCATGATGATCGTGTAAATGACCAGGTGCGGCACCGCGTTGACCACCACCGTGTATCCGGTCCCGATATGGTCCGGAATCCGGTTCTTGTACCGCGCCTGGAGCACGCCGAATACCACGCCCAGTACCAGCGAGATCGCCAGGGAGATCAGGCCGATCTCCATGGATACGCTCATCTTCGTCGTGATGACGTCCGTCACGTACTGGTTTTTCTCCAGCCGGATGCTCTTGCCCAGGTTGAATGCGGCCCGTACCTGGTATCCTTCCTTCAGCTCCCCGAAAGGCGCCTGTCCGCTCATCAGCTTCGACAGATAGGGGAAGAAGGAGATCGGGTCAATGGTTTTAACTTCTTTCCCCTTCGCGTTGTATACGCGGAACTGGATCATGTCCCCGAAGAAGTCCCCCAGCTGCGCGAAAACCGACCGGTTCACGAATCCGGCCCCGACGGAATCCTGGGGATGCTGGATACACTTGGGGCAGGCGTGGTCGTCCACCTTCCCCGTCCCGCGGCATTCGCTGCAGATCTCCATGATCCCGAGGCGCTCCAGCTTGGCGTATTTCTGGGCTTCGGTGAATTTCATCAGCTCGTCTTCTGTGAAGAAATAGTCGCTGGGCATCATGCGCAGCAGGAAAAATACCACGCAGACCACCAGCAGGATCACGATCACCGACTGAAACAACCGTTTCAGGATGTATTTGATCATGATGCGTCGCTCCTTTTTCTTGTTTTGGGAGTCCCGGTCCGAACTGCGCCGGCGGCGCAGCTTGGATCGGAATTCCCGCCGAACGAAAACTTCCGGGGCAGTCACAATGGCTGCCCCGGAAGCGAGTCAGGTTTTACTTCACATTCCGGTTACACCGGGCGTTTTTTTATCCCCCGTCGGATTACTGGGCGTTGTAGGCAGCGGCCAGCGCTTCCATCTCTTCCGTGGTGTAGGGAACGCTGTTGGTCTCCCAGTCCACGTAGCGGTACGCCTGCATGCCGTACATGCTGTAAACCTTGGAGTAGTTGTTGACCTTGGTCAGCTCCCAGCCAACTTCGTAGCTGCAGGGGATAACCAGCGCATGGTTCAGCATGCAGGCTTCAGCCTTGGCGAAGGCAGCGTAGCGGGCATCCATGTCGTTGGTGATCGCCTTGGCGGCAACGACCAGGTCGGTGAATTCCTTGTAAGCGGCAACCAGGCCTTCGTCCTTGTTGTCGTTGCAGTTGCTGTAGGCATTGGAATAGTAAGCCTGCGGATCATCATAGGTTTCCTGGCCCAGGAAGTTGATCGGGTCAGCGAAGTCCGCGCCCCAGCCGTTGATGTAGATGGAAGCCTTGCGGGGTTTCCGTACTTCGTTGGCGAGGGAGGATACGTAGGTGTTGATCTTCAGGGTGACGAAGTCGTCGCCGAGGCACTCGGAGAAGATGTTCTTCAGGACCTGAGCGGTCTGGGCGGCCACGTCGTTGTTGCCGGCGATGTAGTAGTCCACGGTTACCGGGAAGGTCACGCCCTTGGCGGCGAGTTCTTCCATGGCCTTGGCCTTGTAATCAGCGGCCTTGGCGGCGTCCACGCGGGCATACTTGTCAGTGGTGTATTCGAGGCCCAGTTCCTTGCGAACCAGCGCGGTGTAGTCGGTGCCGTCAGAGGTGAAGGCCACGCCGTTGCCGGT
>Ga0310690_10002163_pt1 | contig 32700 bp, 26 predicted proteins | sample AusTroGonzalo_MG_2_FD_207661 | JGI IMG/M metagenome (GOLD analysis project Ga0310690, IMG submission 207661) | Bovine rumen microbial communities from tropical cattle in Woodstock, Queensland, Australia - Gonzalo_04 (v2) (version 2) | ecosystem: Host-associated > Mammals > Digestive system >...
CGCGGTGATCGCCGCCATCACGCCCGGCACGATCACGAAGACGATCAGGAAGTAGTAACCCCACCACGACATCGGCCACGGATAGAAGACGTTCCAGATCAGCACGAGAATGAAGGTGCCGAGGAAACGGTAGATCATGCTGTAACAGAAGTAGCACCACGCGATCACCTTGTCCCAGAAGGTGTATTCCGAGGTGATGCCGATCAGCTTGTTGTAAAGGTTCTTCCAGGTCCAGACCCCGGTGATGACGCGCTCGCCGTCGAGAGCATACTTGCCGCGGTGCAGCATCCGCTCCAGATTGAAGGGCTTTTCGCCGGAGAGCCGCGAAAACAGGAAATACAGCCCCAGCGACACCATCATCGTGATGAAATACCACTCGTAGCTGTTGATCGGGCACTTGACCGCATCCATCTTCCAGACGATGATCGGGTTGAAGGGCGCGGAGAGCGTTTCGAGCACGCTGCCGACCGACTCGACCAGTCCGTTCCGGGCGAGCCAGGGATAGACGTGATCCGCCCAGTTGCGCTGCACCGCCGCGCCGATCACCGACATGAACATGCCGTTGAGAAGACTCGCCCACGCGCCGAGCGTGGTGCCGAAGCGGCTGTAAAGACCGAAGACGATCACCGGTCCGCAGCCGCCCAGCCACATCGTGCAGACCAGCGTCACATAGAGGTTGATGTAGTCCAGCTGCGCCATGAAGCTGGAGCCGAGGAAGAAGAAGATGCCAATGCAGATGGCGACCGACCGCAGGAGCCACATGTGTCGGCGGGGAGTGAGTTCACGCTTGATGAAGGGCAGGATCACATCCTGACTGATCGTGATCGTCGCGCTGAAGATCCGGCTGTCGTCGGTCGAGATCATCGCGAGCACCATCAGCAGACAGAAGAGCCCCAGCATGCCGGCGGGAAGCATGTTCCGCAGCGTCACCGGCAGCATCTGCTGGTAATAGAGGGTCCGGAACTGCTGGAAGAGGGAATTGCGCTTGCCGGAATCCTCTCCCTGCGACGTCAGCTTCGCGCGGATCCGGTTGAGATAGCGGGTATCGACGTTGGATTTGTCGGACTGAGGCTTGTCGAGCCCCGGACGGAAGGTCACCGGCTTCATCAGCCGGACCGAGTCGATCACCTCCGCCCGAAGCGGCGCCTCCGTCACGATGTCATTTGCGATCTGCTTGGTGAGCTCGACGCGGGTCTTGTGCGCCTGCGTGGCGAAGCTGGAGTGGTTCAGAAAGACCAGCAGCGCGACCGCGAGAAGGATGTAAAGCACGCTGTTGCACGCGGTCTTCCACGCCCCCAGCAGCGCCGCCATCTTCTGCTCGTGGGGCGACTTGCCCGCCGAGGAACTGCCGCCCGCGCCGGTCCAGCTGGCGCGGTGCAGGAACATCGCGACGACTCCGACGATCAAAAAGAAGTAGTTGAAGTCGCGCAGATTCTTGATGTCGTAGGGATTCAGGAAGTTCTCCCCCTCCACCCGCGCGGAGAGCACCGGCAGGATCTCGTTGCCCCACGAGAATTTCCAGAGAATGAAGATGATGAAAAGCACCATCAGCGGGTAGCAGATGAAGCCCTGAATGGTGTCGGTGATGATGATCGCCATCGAACCGCCCATGCAGATGATCGAAATGGCGGTGCAGAGCACCACGAACATGATGAAATGAAAGGTGCTGATCGAAATCCCGGCGACCGTGAAGTGGTGCGGGAGATCCAGAAAGTACATGAAGAAGCGGGCGGCGAGCGCCGGCATGATCATGTTGGCGAGCATTTCGGAGAGGCTCCGCAGCCCCGCCGCGAAGACCCGGAACTTCCGGCTGTAACGCATCTCGAAGAACTGCCCGATGCTCTGCGATTTCGTCTCGCGGAAACGGTACATGCAGTAACCGTAAAGCCCGAGCAGCACCCCGATCGGCAGCGTGATCGAGTTCCAGAAGGAGAGGGCGAATCCGGTCTTGTAATGGACTTCCACGAACGCCAGCAGTCCGATGATCGAAACGGCGTTGGCGATGTCGCCGACCGAAATGACGTACCTGCCACACACCCGTCCGGCGGAGAGAAACGCCGTCACATCCTTGAGATAGCGGCGCGAATAGATCCCCATGCCCAAGACGAAGAGCACGGGACAGACCAGAATCACCCAATCATACCAAACCATCAGCGAACCCTTTCTTTTCCTTCCCTTTAATTAACGATCGAGTTGAGAACGAATCACAATTCCAAAGCCGGCAGCGAGGGGATCGTCTCGATCCCCTTGAGTTCGTAAAGCCCGTCGACGGCGGCGTTGACCAGCTGCAGTCCGCCCCGCGAATCGAAGAGCTGACACCACGCCTCGTAACCGCCGGAAACCAGCGCGTTGCCGTGGCAGAGGTAATCGAAATACGCCGTCGAAGCGTAAAGAATGAAGGTCTTGCGGAACGGCGAATGCCATTTGATCTCCTGCCCCAGTTCCGCGACCAGTTCACCGGGCACGCCGACCAGCGCGACGTCGCCGATCGAGAGGAACTGGAGCGGCAGCGAGAAGACATCCTTGCCGCGGTAATACGGCGGAAGCCCGCCGAACTTCCGGGGATTGTCCATCCGCCGATTCACCTCGAAACGGGTGCGGAGCGCCCGGATCTCGGGATTTTCGAGCTTGAAGCGGGCGGGCTGGCGGATCGCGTCGCACAGCGCCAGCATCACACAGGAACCGAGCTGCTCCCCCATCCTGCGCGCCGCCGCCTGTCCGAACTCGGACTCCTTGGGGAACATGTCGCCCGCCGCGCCGGAGAGGAAAATGCAGTCGGCGCCCGTCTCGTACTTGACGAATTTCCGCAGGTACCCGGGATAATCCGGCGAGATCGAATGGCTCCCCAGCCCCGGCGCGTGGGTGGCGAGCGGATGGGCGGCGTAATTCACCAGCACCTCGACCGGAGTGCGGCTCTTCTTGTCGTAAAAGAGCAGCATCCCGAGTTCCTGATCGCAGAACTCGCCCGCCAGCGGCTCCATGTCGCGGTGATGGGGGAAGAATTTCGCGCGGTTGTCACGCCCCACGAAGCGGCGGTTGACATTCGCATCGACCTTCATGGAGTAGAAACAGACATCGACCTCGACGAAATTGCCGGAGAGCTTCTCCACCCCTTCGACGGTCCACCGGACCAGCTGCTCCACATAAGCGGTGTTGAAGACGTCGCAACCCACCAGCGTGCGGGTATTGGGTCCCTCGTGGGTGTGGGTGCAGCTCAGGATCACGAAATCCTCCGGCGTTCCCAGCGCCCGCGCCGCCTCGCTCCGGAGGCGGTCGATCAGTTCCTCATCCATCCCGATCAGATCGTAGCCGAGAATCAGCGCCTTGTGTTCGCCGTCGTCAAGCGCCAGCATGCTGACCACCAGATCATCCGTCTTCCGGCAGGTTTCATCGTGAGGACCGTACCCCCCGATCGTGGTTCCGACTTCGGGAGAAATGATCTCTTCCCACTTGGCGATCTTCATACAAAAACCCTTTCCGACCTCGCGTTACAAAAAAATCATCATGGCAATACAAAAAAAACCGATACGGAACGGTCGAACAACCGTTCACATACTATAGCTTCTCCCGGCCGCATTGTCAACCGCGAAACGGCACGCCGCGCGACAAAATCGGCAAAAATGGGACCCCCGCAAGCGGGACGGTCCCGCCGAAACTCCGGGGCTCACCCGAGCAGCAGCTTGACCGCGGCGGCGCAGGCGAGCAGTTTCACGACCGTCTCGAAAACCCGCTGGTTCATCTTCCTGAAAATCAGGATCCCCAGCGCCGCCCCCGCCACCAGCACCGGAAGCATCAACAGATCGAGCGCCGCCGACGCGCCCGTGATCCTGCCCTCGCAGACGAAGATCGGCAGCTTGATCCAGTTGATGATGAGGAAGCACCACGCGGTGGTCCCCATGTACTTCTCCTTCGGCAGCTTCATCGAGAGGAAGTAGATCGCCGAGATCGGCCCGGCGGCGTTGGCGAGCTGGGTCGTCGCCCCCATCAGGATCCCGAAGAAGGCGGCGAAGGGTCCGCCCGCCGGGATCGCTTCGGGATGGAGCCGCTTTTTCACCTCCCCCAGACCGAGCAGAAAGAGGACCAGCCCGCCGATCAGGATCCGCGTCGCGCGGGTGTCGTCGGGCGGGATCAGCCGGAGGATCCACGCGCCGAGCGCAAGCCCCGCGAACGCCCACGGCAGCAGCCGCACGAGGATCCGCCAATCCGCATGGCGGCGAAAGTAAATCACCGCCATCACGTCGGTCACGGCGAGCATCCCGAGCTGAAGCCCGGTCGAAAGCCGCGCGTCGAAGACCGAGGCGAGCATCACCACCGGCAATATCCCGATGCCCGGCATCGCGGTTTTGTTGATCCCGATCAGCAGTGCGGCTCCGAAAAGCGTGACCCACTGCAGCGGGGAGACGGAAGAGAAAAGTTCGTACATGGCGGAAAACTCCCGGGATTGATCCGATTCGGTGTCCTCCGTATAACATACATCCGGACTCCGCCTTGTGCAACCCATCCCCTGCCCTCCCCGCCCGCCGGGGAAGCGCGCGGGCGCGCCCTTGAATTTTCGGAGGAGAAGCTGTACCTTATATCCCGGACACATCCATACGGATCTCTTCAATATACAGAAAGTCTCGTCGTTCCCCGCAGGGGCGCCCGGAGAGGGAGGAATCATCATGAAGAAGTTTCTTTTCGTCGTCGTCTCGGTTTTCTTCGTTCTCGCAGCCGCCGCGGCGGGAGCTCCGCCGAAATACATTTTCCTCTTCATCGGCGACGGCATGTCCACCCCCCAGCGGATGATGGCGGACGAGTTCTCCCGCAAGAGCGGTCACGGTCAGCTCGCCATGAATACGCTCCCCTTCCACGCGACGACCCGCACCTGTTCGGCAAGTTCGCTGGTGACCGATTCGGCGGCGGCGGCGACCGCGATCGCCTGCGGCGCAAAAACCATGAACGGGAAACTGGGCGTCGATCCCGGGAACCGGCGGCTCGAATCGGTCGCCGAAGTCGCCCGCAAGTGCGGACGCAAAGTCGGCATCGTGACCTCCGTGACGATCAATCACGCCACCCCCGGCGGTTTCTACGCGCACCGGGAACACCGTTCGATGGGATACGCGATCGGACTCGACCTGATCGGCTCCGGCTTCGACTACTTCGGCGGCGGCGGCCTCGGCAAGTACGCCGACGACAGGACGGCGAAGGAATACAAGGGCAACCTCTACGATCTCGCGGCGAAAGCCGGTTACAAGGTCGTTTCGACCAAAGCGGAACTCCTCGCGCTCAAGCAGGGGTGCGGCAAGGTCTTCGCCCGCGGCGCCGACGACGCCCTTCCCTACGAACTCGACGCCGACGGGTCGGTCGCCACCCTCGCCGAGTTCACCGCGAAGGGGATCGAACTCCTCGACAATCCCAAGGGATTCTTCATGATGATCGAGGGCGGCAGCATCGACTGGTGCGGTCACTCCCACGAGGCGGCGGCGAACCTCACCGAAGTGCTCGGACTCGACCGCGCGGTGCGCGTCGCCCTCGCCTTCGCCGACAAGCATCCCGATGAAACGCTGATCGTCGTCACCGGCGACCACGAGACCGGCGGCATGACGCTGGGCTTCGCCGGGACCGGCTACAACCTCTACATGGAACGCCTCGCCAACCAGAAGTGCACCGTCGGCGAATTCGCCCGGAAGCTGCGCGCGGCGCGGGCGGCGAAACCCGATCTCGATTTCGAGGATGCGAAAAAAATGCTCCGCGACTCCTTCGGGTTCAAATTCGAAGGCAAAGGACCGATGGTGCTCTCATCCCAGGAGATCGACGTGCTCAAAGCCGCATTTGCGAAGCCGCCCGCCGGCAAATCGGAACCGCTCGCAGACGCCGCCCGGATCATCATGAGCAACAAGGCGGGCGTCGGCTGGACCAGCGGGGCGCACACCGCGCTGCCCGTGCTGACCACGAGCCGCGGCGTCAAGGCGGAACGCTTCACCGGATTCATCGACAATACCGACATCGCCAGGAAACTCAAAGAAATCATCCGCGAATGAGGATCTCCCCCGCCGCCCGCCGCGAAACGGTCTTTCTCGCGACAGTCTTCTGCTGCTGCGCCGCGCTCTATCTCGCGCCGTCGGCGCCGCCGCTTTGGCGGCAGGACGGCTCGACCGTCACCGCGAAGGTGCTCTCGACCGACGACAGCGACATCCGCCGCCACGGACTGATCCGGGCGGGATCCCAGCGCCTCGAAGTCGAGATCCGGGAAGGACGCCTCAAGGGGAGACGCTTCCGCGCCGGAAACGAACTGCGCGGACAGCTCGAACTCGACAAAACCTTCAATGCCGGCGATCTCGCACTCGTGAACCTGCCCCCGGGCGAGATCCGCGACGACGCGGTGCTGACCGCCCGCGATCACTTCCGGACCGGCTGGGGCATGGTGCTTTTCGGCGCATTCTGCATCCTGCTCTGCTTCTTCGGCTCGTGGACCGGCGTGAAGGCGCTCTTCAGTTTCGTCTTCAGCGCGCTCGCGATCTGGAAGCTGGTGATCCCGCTGGCGCTGCGCGGATGGCCCGCCGACTGGGTGATCTTCGGCGTCGTCGCGCTGCTGACCGCGGTGATCGACGGGCTGGTCGCCGGGATCTCGCGCAAAGGAGCCGCCGCCTTCGTCGGCTCGTCGGCGGGGATCCTCGCCGGACTGGGGATGGCGCACCTCTTCGGGCGCCTCATGAAGATCAACGGCGCGACGCTGCCCTATGTCCAGACCCTCCTCTACTCCGGCTTCGAATCGCTCGACCTCCCGGCGCTTTTCATCGGGGCGACGATCCTCGCCGGATCGGGCGCGGTGATGGATCTCGCCATGGATATCGCCGCCGGAGTCGAGGAGGTCGCGCGCCACAATCCGGCACTCTCCGCCCGTCAGCTGATGCGCTCCGGGATCAACATCGGCCGCAGCGTCGTCGGCACGATGACGACCACATTGCTGCTCGCCTATTCGGGAGGATACGTCACGCTGCTGATGGTCTTCGCCGCGCAGGGGACCCCTGTGACGGAGTTTCTGAACACGCCGCCGGTCGCCGCCGAAGCGGTCAAAACGCTGATCGGAAGCTTCTCGCTGGTGCTGGTTGCCCCGCTCACCGCGCTGACTGCCGGAACGCTCTTCGCGCGCCGGAGCTGGCGGCCCGCGGCAGAAGCGCCGCAGGACCGCAAAGACTGATCCCGGCGGAGCCCCTCCAAAGCATGCGCGGATCGCGTCACTCCCTCCGGATCGCCCGCCCGCACTTCAGCGCGGGCAGCACGATCAGCAGAAGCCCCGGGAACAGCACCCATCCGCGGGAACACCGCGCCTCTTCCAGAACGTAAAGAAACGATGCCGTCATCAGGATCCCGAACATCTCGAGAAAAAACCACCGGAACGACCGGATGTCCGATCTGCCGACGTGGATCAGCGCAGCATGGATGAGAACGACATCCGAAACCAGAAGGATGCCGAAGAGTTCACGGCCCCCCGCGAAAAGGACTTCGGCGGCGGCAAAGGAAACGATCCCGACGACGAAGAGATTGATTTCATGAAAATGCCTGAGCTCCATTTTCTGCCGCTCCGCCTTTCTCCGTTCTTCCGTTCCTGCCTCCGGACACCCGTTCCGATCCAGCCGTGATCTTCCAGCAGGGAACGCACCGGGAAAGAGCGCGGCACGGAGCAGGCCGCGCGACGGACGGGATCCCCCGGCACCGCCTTCCCGCAGAGGAGAAAGCGCCCGAAGCTCCGCCCCTCCCCGCGAAACCGCGGTCCCCCAAAAAAAGACACGAAGATACTCCGGACGGAGGATGCTTCGGAAACCGCATGCGTGGGAACAGGACCTGAACGTGAACTGCCGCATACTCGGGGACATTCAGGAAAAAACCGAACGCTTCCCGGTACATGTTCCGAGGTTCGGCCAAGAACCTGCTGCTACCGCACAAGAAAGCGTCCGGCAAGATGTGAAGGCACAATCTCACCGGATACATTTCACCTGAGGCAGCAGCAAAGGATTTCTTCAATTTGGCCGATTTCGGAACATCTGCTGAAATATAACGGTTGTAAAGGAGCCCGGCGGAATGTCGCGACATGGGCGACCCGCCTGTCTGTACTTAACGTAACATGATTCTGCTGAAAATTCAAGCGCGGAGAAGAATTTTGCGCCGACGGGAGCCGGAACGACGTCCCGTATGGAAAATCCGGACGGAGAATCGGAGAACCGGAAAACGCCGCGGCATCGGACCGGGTGCGGGTTCCCGGTTCCGCGACACAAAAAATGGAGCCAATGATCGGAATCGAACCGATGACCTATTCATTACGAGTGAATTGCTCTACCGACTGAGCTACATTGGCATCCCGTATCCTATAATGTAGCACGATGCCGGATGATTTGCAACCCCGGAGCCGTGAAGATTTCGCCCTTTTTTCGGCCGCACCGGCGGGGAACGGCTTGATTTTTCGCGGAAGAAGCGATATTTTATAGCCTGTCTAAAATTTTTCGGGTCTCTTTCGCTGAAGAAGCATGCAATAAACGGAAGGAAAATCATGGCCAACGATACCGAAAAGACCGCCAAGGTCAAACAGAGTTCCGCGATGAAGCGCAACCGCAACGCCCGCAAAGCCAATCTGCGCAACCGCGCCCGCCTGAGCGAGCTCAAGACCATCGAGAAGAGCCTCCGCGCCGCGGTCGCCGCCAACGACGCCGCCGCCGCCGAGCTCGCAAAGAAGTTCTCCGGCGCGCTCGATCGCGCCGCCAAGATCGGCACCATCCATCCGAACCGCGCCGCCAACAAGAAGTCGCAGGCCGACAAGCTCATCAACTCCCTCGCGAAGTGACCGGAGCCGGCAGCTTTCATTGTTGACACGTTCGATCGGGCGGGCTCCGTAGCGATTACGGGTCCGCCTGATGTGTTTCGGGGCAGACGACGGGACGGCGGCAGGACGGCTTCGGCACGACTCCGTTCCCGCAAAACAAGCGGAGCGCAGGACCATGGCAGAAAAACGTGTGCGTCCCTCTTGGGACCAGTATTTCATGAGCATCGCCAACGCGGTTGCCGCACGCAGCAACTGCAGCCGCCGTCAGGTCGCGGCGGTGCTGGTGCGCGACGGCAGGATCATCGCCACCGGATACAACGGGACCCCCCGCGGGATCCGCAACTGCGACGAAGGCGGATGCCCCCGCTGCAGCTCCGACGCGCCCTCCGGCTCCGCGCTCGGCGAATGCCTCTGCAGCCATGCCGAGGAAAACGCGATCGTCCAATCCGCCTACCACGGCATCGCGGTCAAGGGCGCGGTGCTCTACACCACCTTCAGTCCCTGCCTGCAATGCGCCAAAATGATCATCAACGCGGGGATCGCCGAGGTGGTCTACCATCAGCGCTACACCATCGACGGAGTTTCCCTCGGGCTGCTCCGCGAAGCGGGGGTCCGGGTGCGTCCGATGCACGACGAGGAGACGCCGCTGTGAAGATCCCCGATCCTGCCGACGCCGTACTGACCCTCGAAGAAGCCTGCCGCTGGCGCGAGGAGCTCCGCCGCGCCGGTCTCCGGCTGGCGGTCACCAACGGATGCTTCGACATCATGCACCGCGGGCACGCCGCCTATCTGCGCGAGGCGCGCGAGGTCGGCGACGCGCTTCTCGTGCTGGTCAACAGCGACGCTTCGGTGCGGGCGCTCAAAGGCGAAAAACGGCCGATCATCGGCGAGGCGGACCGCATGTACATGCTCTGCTCGCTCAAAGCGGTCGATCGGGCGGTCCTCTTCGACTCGCCGCGCTGCGACCGGGAACTCGCCGCCCTTGCCCCCGACTTCTACGTCAAGGGGGGCGATTATACGCCCGAGAAACTGGATCCCGCCGAACGCGCCGCGCTGGAGAAATCCGGAGCCCGGCTGGTCTTCAAGCCCTTCCTCCCCGGATTCTCGACCACCTCGATCGTGGAACGGATCGTCAAACTGGGGTAAGTTCCGATGGAAGACGAGTCGCTTTTCGCCTCGCGGGTCGCACGACCGCTCGCCGACCGGATGCGTCCCACCTCGCTCGACGGCGTGGTCGGTCAGGAAGAACTCCTCGGTGAAGGCGCTCCGCTGCGCCGGATGATCGACTCCGGAAACCTCTCGAGTTTCATCCTCTGGGGACCGCCGGGGTGCGGCAAGACCACGCTGGCGAAGATCCTCGCCAACGCCAGCAAACTCCGCTTCGTCGCGCTGTCGGCGGTCTTTTCGGGCGTCGCCGACCTCCGCAAAGCCTTCGAGGAGGCGGCGAAGCAGCGCGCCTACGGCGTGGGAACGCTGCTCTTCATCGACGAGATCCACCGCTTCAACCGCGCCCAGCAGGACGGGTTCCTCCCCTATGTCGAAAACGGCACCGTGACGCTGGTCGGCGCAACGACCGAAAACCCCTCCTTCGAACTCAACGGCGCGCTGCTTTCACGCTGCAAGGTCTTCGTGCTGAAACCGCTCGAAGCACCTGCGCTCCGCAAGCTGATCGAGCGCGCCGAAGCGACGGTCGGCAAACCGCTCCCCGTCGACGGCGACGGCCGCGAAACCCTGATCGGACTCGCCGACGGCGACGGCCGCTACTTCATCAACCTGATGGAGACGATCTACGATCTCACCCCGCCGGGTAAAACGCTCGACGCCGAGGGAGTGCTCAAGACAGTCCAGCAGCGCGCCCCCGCCTACGACAAGGACCGCGAAGGCCACTACAACCTCATCAGCGCCCTTCACAAATCGCTGCGCGGCTCCGACACCGACGCCGCGCTCTACTGGGCGGCGAGGATGCTCGCCGGCGGCGAGGATCCCCGTTACCTGCTGCGGCGTCTGACCCGCTTCGCGGCTGAGGACATCGGACTCGCCGATCCGCAGGCGCTGTCGCTGGCGATCTCGGCGTGGGACTGCTACGAACGCCTCGGTTCGCCGGAGGGCGACCTCGCCATCACCGAACTGGTGATCTACCTCGGCACCGCCCCGAAATCCAACGCCGCCTACAAAGCCCATCAGAGCGCGCGCAAGGCGGCGGAGAAATACGGCTCGCTGATGCCGCCTCAGATCATTCTCAACGCGCCGACCAAGCTCATGAAGGAGATCGGCTACGGCTCGGGATACATCTACGACCACGATACCCCCGAGGGTTTCTCGGGGCAGAACTACTTCCCCGACAAAATGGGCCGCCAGCGCTTCTACCGGCCGGTCGAACGGGGTTTCGAGCGGGATATCGCCCGGCGTCTCGCCTACTGGGATCGTCTGCGCCGCGAAAAGAGCGCCGGTGAACGGGATGATCGGGAAGGTCCTCCCGACGGAGACGTGCTCTGATGACGGAAGCCCCCATGCCGCTGGGAAAATTTCTCGCGCTCCGCACGGCGCTCTCGCGCCGCGCCGCCGTCGCGGCGGTCAAGGCGGGCAGAGTCCGGCTCGACGGCGAGACCGTCCGCGAACCCGCGCGGCGGGTGCTGCCGGGAAGCCGGGTGGAACTCGACGGCAACGCCGTGGAATGCGACGACGCCCGCCCGCTCCGCTACTACATGCTCAACAAACCCCGCGGATATGTCTGCAGCAGCGCCGATCCCCACGCCGAAAAGCTCGCGGTCGATCTGCTGCCGGTCGAGCCGGGCGTGCGCCTCTTCTCGGCGGGCAGGCTCGACAAGGAGAGCGAGGGACTGCTGATCTTCTCCAACGACGGCGGCTACGTCGAGGAGTTGAGCCATCCGCGCAACCGGGTGCTGAAACGCTACCGCGTCGAAGTCGCCCGTCCGCTCTCGGAACGCGAAACGGAACGGCTCCGGGAAGGGATCGCCGACGGCGGCGAAGTACTGCGGGCGGTCGAAGTGATCCCGCTCGACGGATGCGAGTACGAATTCGTGCTGAACGAGGGGCGCAAACGGGAGATCCGGCGGATGACCGCCGCCGTCGGCGCACCGACGGTGCGGCTGCGCCGCTTCGCGGTGGGCGGACTGGAACTCGGCGGACTTCCCGAAGGGAAATTCCGCGAACTCACCCCCGAGGAGCGGCGTCTTTCCCTGATCCGCGCCCCGGAGTCGGACGCCCCCTCCCCTTCCCGCCGCTGACGCCGCATTCCGCGGACGCTCCGCAGATGCCGCAACAAAAACAACGGGAGCCGCCGGACGCGAACGCGGCAGCTCCCTCGTTTTTTCGGAGAAGCGCGGCTCGTTCCGCGCCTTCCCTCCTCAGAGCGCGGTGAAATGAACCGTGATCTTCTTGTCGGCGCAGGCAAATACCACGTCGGTCGTGCCGCGGCTCAGCGCCTTCAGCTCGATCTCCGCCTTGTCCCAGCGGATCGGGAAGACCCCGTCCTGATCGTGTTCCAGCTTGACGCGGCAGATCATGGGATCATACGAAACGACTCTCCAGTAACGTCCGGCGCCGGCATCCTCGCCCAACTCGAAGTCGATATCCGAACCGACCGGCAGCGAAGTCTCGAAATGCTCGTCGCGCCCCAGGAAACGGTACATGTAGAATTTGTCGTTCTGCAGCAGTCTCGCCGCCGGACGGGCCGGGGCCGCGGCGGGAGCAGAAGCCGGAGCGGCAACAGGAGCCGCGGCGGGAGCAGGAGCCGGAGCGGCGACAGGAGCCGGGGCGGCGACAGGAGCCGGAGCGGCGACAGGAGCGGCGATCACTCCGGGCGCGGGAGCAGGCGCAGGAGCGGTCCCCGGCACGACATCGGCGTCGACATCGCGGAACTGCGCGACGGAACCGGCTTCGGCGGTCAGGCGGATCCGGACAAAGCTCGCCTGCGGCGGAAGCGTGAAATAACGCTTGATCTTCTGAGGATAGCCGCCCAGCGCCACCGTCTGACGGTCGGCGGCGACCGGTCGCCGACCGGCGTCGAAGGCTTCATAACCCGCCGACGCGCTGCCGGAACCCTGCACTTTGAGTTCGAGTTTGAGCACGCTGCCGGGCAGCCGGTGCAATTCGGAAAGGGCGGACTGGGAACGCTCCGGCGCCGCCCGGAGCTCGAGCATGAAATCATCGCGATCGGTCGTCGGCAGGATCCTCGCCTGACCGCCGTCCGCGGTCAAAGTCCAGCCCGGAGCCGGAGAGTACCCGGAAGGCGCCCCGCGGAAATCGCCGTTGACGGGCAGATCGACATCGTGATCCGCCGCCGCCCGCAGGGAAACCGCGACCGCCGCCAGAACCATCGCTTTCGTCATCCAACAAACATTCATGACCATTGCTTCTCCTCTATCACCGTTTTCTTCGGATCTCACACACCGGCGGAAACGGCGCGGTCCCCCGCTCCGCTTCCGAACCGCATAGCCATAGAATATAACGCGCTTTCGCGCAAGATTCAAGTGCGCCGGGCGACCCGGCGCTCCCTCCCCGGGCGGCGGTTCCGGATCACGACAGCGCGGAACGAAGCTCCGCCGCCTGCGCCCGGACCTCGTCGACGATCTTCATGAAGCGGCGTCCGTATTCGACGTAGTTCCCGAAGCAGAGCTCCGCCGCCTTCTCCTCCCCGCCGCCGGCGGCGTGGAAGACCTTGCTCATGTGAGGCTCGATCGAGAATCCGCCGTCGTAGCCGCGGCGGAGCAGATCGGTCACGATGAGACGCACGTCGCCGCTCCCTTCGCCGGGGAAGGTGAACTCCATGTCGCCGAAGCCGTCGGGATTGGGTTTGCGGAGAAATCCGTCCTTGATGTGAATATAGGCGATGAATTCGCGGACATTCCGGTAATACTCCCACGAACTCTGCGTATGCGACAGTTCGTCGCCTTCGCTGCGGTCGAAATTCATCACCGGATTCCCGGTGTCGAAGACGAGCCTGAGCGCGGGCGACGGGATTTTTTCCAGCATACGCAGCGTGTGGACGTAGGACATCCCGGCGATGTTGTTGCAGTTCTCGTGCAGGTAGAGCACCCCCGCCTCCTCGCACATCCGGACCAGCGTTTCGAGCCGGGGGAAAACCCAAGCCTCGATCTCGGGATCGAAGCGGGGACGCCGCCATTCGGCGCGGAAACTCATGCCGCGGATCATCCGGCAGTCGAGTCTGCGCATCCGCGCCAGCGCGCGCCGGAGCGCCGCGACCGTCGCTTCGTACTCTTCCTCGTTGAAGACGTGACACGCCCAATTCGCCACCGTGCTGCCGAAGCAGTTGACGCCGACGCCCGCCTCGGAGAGCTCTTCGCAGACCCGTTCGAAATCCGCCTCGGGGAGATCGTGGATGTTGACCCCGTCGATCGCCCGCGATTCGATCCGGCTCCAGCCGAGTTCCTTCGTCGCGCGGATCTGCCCCGCCAAATCCTTCGCCGCTTCGTCGGCGAAACCGGTGTAGTACATAGCGTCACTCCCCGCTTTTGAGTTCGATGCCCCCGGCACTCCGGGCGAGACCGGGCATGTGCGAAATATAGTCCGCCGGGTCCGCGATTGCAACCGAAGTTACGGAAAAATGCCGCGATTTTCCCTCTCCGCCGCCGGACGGCGGAGGGACGCTCCGCGATTTGATTTCCGCGGGATGCCGTGCTATATTGTCGGATCAATAACCGAGGAGCCTGCAAATGAAATTCAGGATGGTCCACAACAACTTCAACGTGCTCGACCTCGAGAAGAGCCTCAAGTTCTACGCCGACGCCTTCGACATGAAGGAGGTCCGCCGGATCAGCGCCGAGGACGGGAGTTTCATCATCGTCTATCTCGAGGACGGCAGCAGCTCCCACCAGCTGGAGCTCACCTGGCTCCGAGACCGCAAGGAACCCTACGATCTCGGCGATGACGAATTCCATCTGGCGTTCCGGACGGACGACTACGAAGCCGCCCATGCCCGCCACGAAAAGATGGGCTGCATCTGCTACGAAAACCCGGCGATGGGGATCTACTTCGTGACCGATCCCGACAACTACTGGCTCGAGGTCATTCCGGAGAAAAGGTAAGACAGAAAAATACGGATGAGCACGGAGAACTGCCGCTGCCATGCGGAGGATATCGAAGGCTCGAATCGTTCCAGCTGGCACGGCTGATTTACGACATCACCGTTTGACCGCCGCCCTCGCCGCCAAAGCCGTCGGCATGCAGCTGCAGATCGGCGGCAAGGACTCCCGCGACGGGAAGAAGTGACGCCCGTCAGCGGACGAAGTTCTCCGAAAGATAACGGAAGCTCTCCGCGAAGGAGGCGAAGGGATCCGTCACATTCTGGTCGTGCTCCACGACGAAATACCGGACCCCGCACTCCTCCGCCGCGCCGATGATCCCCCGCCAGTCAAGGTTCCCCGAACCGACCGGCTTCATCACCGGAACATTCGTCCAGAAATCGCGGAAGTCAGCGGTATCCACGCCGTAGTCCTTGAGGTGGATCACCCGCATCCTGCCCGCGAGACGCCGGACCCACTTCTCCGGATCGCCGCCGCCGCGCTGCACCCAGTGGGTGTCGATCTCCCCCTCCAGATCGGGCGCGTTGTCGAAGACGAGATCGAGCATCAGCTTGCCCTCGAAACGCCGGAATTCCTTGTCGTGGTTGTGGAAGGCGAGGACGATCCCCGCCTCGCGGAACTTCAGCGCCAGCGCGTTCAGCTGCCGCGCGAAATCCACCACTTCCGCGACCCCGGTCGGATGAAGATGCGTCGCCGGATACGCCACATGCGCCACTCCGAGTTCGCGGAGTTTGCCGATGATCCGCTCCGGCTCCGAGAAGATCTTCGGCCCCGATTCGTGCGACGAAAGCGCCGCAAGTCCGTGGTCTTTCAGCAGTTGATTCAGCCGCTCCGTCGTGAGCGTCTCGGGGAACGCCGAGGTCAGCTGCACCGATTCGTAGCCGATCTCCCGCAGACGGCGGAAGGTGTCGGCGATCCCCGCCTCCGTCCGGATGTAGTCCCTGAAACAATACAGCTGCGCGGCGATCTCATTGCGTTTCATGATCTTCCTTCTCCTTGACCCATCCGGCGGCGGCGATGCCGGATCTCCTGTTTTTGCACTTTTGAGATGAATGTGCTTTAATATAACACCCTGAAGCGCAATCCGCCATGCATGCAAAGCGCCGTTTTTTGCACGGAAGAGACTTCCGGGCAGGGCGATCTTCCGGAGCATTCCGGTCTTCGCTTGAAAAAATCCCGTATCGGCAGTATATTGTATATTTTATTGTCGAAGGGGTGATTGTCGGGAGGAGCCGCCTGCCGCCGCCGGAAAAATGGCGGTCCCGCCGCGTTTCCCCGGAAAGTGTCTGCGGTACCGCGGAGCGATGCGCGCTCCGCTCCGCAAAGGAGGAAAAAATGAAGAAGATTGTGATTGCCGACGCGACGCTGCGCCTCGGCGGATCCGCGGAGTGCGCCCCCGGATTCAAGGAGAAGATCGAGATCGTCAAGGCTCTCGATCGACTCGGTGTCGAGGTCATCGAGACTGCCCAGCCCCTCAACGGGAAGTCCGACATCCTCCTTCTTCATTCGCTCGTGCCGCTGGTCACCCGCGGAACGCTCTCCTGCTCGCTCCCCGTCGACGAGGAACTGATCGCCGCCGGATGGGAGGCGATCTCCAAGGCGAAGCACCCCCGGCTCCATCTGATGGCGCCCGTCTCCGCCGCCCAGATCGAATACCTCTGCCGCAAGAAACCCGCCGCCTTCCTCGAAGTGCTCAAAAGCGCCCTCGCCAAGGCGAAGTCTCTCGGCGCCGAAGTCGAACTCTCTCTCCTCGACGCCACCCGCGCCGAAATGGATTTCGTCATTCAGGCGGTCGGCGCCGCCCGCGAAACAGGCGTCGATCTCGTCACCGTCTGCGATACCGCGGGGGTGATGCTGCCCGGCGACATGCTCGATTTCATCCGCCGTCTCCGCGCCGGGATCCCCGGCGGCGACGAACTCCGGCTCGGCGTGCAGTGCTCCAACGCGCTCCATCTCGCCGCCGCCAACGCCGCCGCCTGCCTCGAGGCGGGCGCGGTGCAGTTCAAGTGCGCCGTCGCCACCCCCGAGGCGCTGCCGCTCGCCGACTTCGCGCAGCTGCTCCGCGTCAAGGGCAGAGAACTCGGCATCTCCTGCGGCATCGACTTCACGATCGCCGAACGTTCGACCCGCCAGATCGCCGAGATCCTGAGCGGCAATTCCGCGCCGAGGCGCGATGTGGATCCCGCCCGTCAGGGAAGCACCCTCAAACTCGCTCCCGACGCCGACATGGCAGCCATCGGCGACGCGGTCCGTCAGCTCGGTTACGACATCTCCGCGGGGGACCTCGCAAAGGTCTACGAGGAGTACCGCCGCATCGCCAGCAAGAAGAAGGATCCCGCCGCCCGCGACCTCGACGCGATCGTCGCCGCCGTCGCCATGCAGGCGCCGCCGACCTACAAGCTCAAGAGCTTCGTCATCACCAGCGGCAACATCATCACCGCCATGGCGCACGTCACGCTGCTCCACGGAGGAGAAGAGGTGCAGGGCATCAGCACCGGCGACGGTCCGATCGACGCCGCCTTCCTCGCCATCGAGACCATCGTCGGCAGCCATTTCGAGCTCGACGACTTCAAGATCAACGCCGTCACCGAGGGAAGCGGCGCCGTCGCCTCCGCCATCGTGCGGCTGCGCGCCGAAGGCAAGCTCTACTCCGGCAAGGGTGTCTCCTCCGACGTGATCGGCGCGGGGATCCGCGCCTACGTCGACGCCCTCAACAAGATCTGCTACGATGAAAGCGTAAAATCATGAAGCTGGCATTTTCCACCAACCGCTGGAACGGTTATCCCGTCTCCGATTTCGTCGATATCGCCGCGAAATACAACTTCAACGCCATCGAGATCCACGACGCCCTCGCCACCGTCGCCGCGATGGAGCCGCCCGCGCTCGCCGCGCTCCGGCGCCAGCTCTTCGAGAAGCACCTCGGGATCGTCTGTCTCGACCTCGTGAACGACATCGGCGACGCCTCCGACGCCGGGCTGGAGGAACTCCGGCGCCTCGTCGACGCCGCCCGCAAACTTCAGGCGCCCTACATCCGGCTCCGCACCCGTTCGGAGGGCGATGCCGCCGTCGAAGGGGTCCGCGCCTTTCTCCGTCGCGCGCTGCCCCTCGTCGCCGACGGCGAAGTGACGCTGCTCGTCGAAACCAGCGGTCCCTTCGCCGACACCGCGCGGCTCCGCGCCCTCTTCGAGGAATTCATCAGCGACCGTCTCGCCGCGCTCTGGGACCTCCACTACCCCTACCGCGTCGGCGGCGAAACACCGGCGGAGACGATCCGCAACCTCGGCGCCTATGTGCGCCACGTCCACATGAAGGACTCCGAAAGCGCCGACAAGCTCTCGCTCGTCGGCGAAGGGACCCTCCCCATCGACGACGTCATGGCGGCGCTCCGTTCGGTCAACTACGACGGCGCCATCTCCATCGAATGGGATCCCCGCTGGGACGAGGTCGCCGACATCAACATCGTGCTGCCCCACTTCGTGAGCTTCATGAGCCGCTACGAACTCGCCCGCGCCAAGAGCACCCTCTACGACAACAACGCCGGAACCGGCAAGTATGTCTGGAAAAAGGAGACGCTGATCGAAAAGACCTTTTCGCAGGTCCTCGACACGATGGTCCGCGAATTCCCCGACCAGCTCGCCTTCAAATACACCACGCTCGACTACACCCGCACCTATTCCGAGTTCCGCGACGACGTCGATGAATTCGCCCGCGCGCTGATCGCCCTCGGCGTCGGTCCCGGCAGCCACGTCGCCGTCTGGCTCACCAATTTGCCCCAGTGGTACATCAGCTTCTGGGCGACCACCAAGATCGGCGCGGTGCTGGTCACGGTCAACACCGCCTACAAGATCGCCGAGGCGGAATATCTGCTCAAGCAGTCCGACACCCACACTCTCGTGCTCGAAAAGGGGTGGCGCGACTCCGACTACGCGGGGATCATCCGCGAACTCTGCCCCGAACTCGCCGAGACCCGGAGCGGCGAACCGCTCCACGCCGCGAAACTCCCCTTCCTCCGCAACGTCATCACCGTCGGCTACCGCCAGAAGGGGGCGATGACCTGGGAACAGGCGCTTTCGCGCGCCAAGTCGGTTCCGGTCGAGGAACTCAACCGGCGCGCCGACGCGGTGAGCATCTACGATGTCTGCAACATGCAGTACACCTCGGGGACCACCGGATTCCCGAAGGGAGTCATGCTCACCCACCACGGCGTCGTCAACAACGGCAAGTGCATCGGCGACCGCATGGACCTCTCGACCGCCGACCGCATGATGATCCAGGTGCCGATGTTCCACTGCTTCGGCATGGTGCTCGCGATGACCGCCTCGATGACCCACGGAGCGACGCTGCTGCCGCTGCCGTACTTCTCGGCGAAACCCGCCCTCGCATGCATCGATCAGGAGAAGATCACCTGTTTCCACGGCGTGCCGACGATGTTCATCGCGCTGCTCGGACACCCGGACTTCCCCAAAACCGACTTCTCCTGCATGCGGACCGGGATCATGGCGGGTTCCCCCTGCCCCATCGCCGTGATGCGCGACGTCATCGACAAGATGCACATGACCGAGATCACCATCGTCTACGGTCAGACCGAGGCTTCGCCCGGCTGCACGATGTCCACCACCACCGATCCGATCGAGGACCGCGTCGCCACCGTCGGACGCGACCTCCCCGAGATCGAAAACCGCATCGTCGATCCCGAAACCGGACGCGATCTCCCCGACAACGAGATCGGCGAATTCCTCACCCGCGGCTACCATGTGATGAAGGGCTACTACAAGATGCCCGACGCCACCCGCGCCGCGATCGACGCCGACGGCTGGCTCCACACCGGGGACCTCGCGCTCCGCACGCCGGAGGGGAACTACCGGATCACCGGACGCCTCAAGGATATGATCATCCGCGGCGGCGAGAACATCTACCCCAAGGAGATCGAGGAATTCATCTACACCCACCCGAAGGTCGAGGACGTGCAGGTGATCGGCATCCCCGACAAGGTGCTGGGCGAGGAGATCCTCGCCGCGGTGATCCTCAAGCCCGGCGAGAAGATGACCGCCGAGGAACTGCAGGACTACATCCGCCGCAACATGGCGAAGCACAAGGTCCCGCGCTACATCGACTTCGTGGACGCCTTCCCCCAGAACGCGGCGGGCAAGATCCTCAAGTACAAGATGCGCGAGGACGCCGCCAAACGCCTCAACATCGCCAAAATCGACGGGATCGTCGCGGAGTGACGCCGCGATCCGACGCCGACAGGGAGCTTTTTTCACCATGAACCGCATCGAAAAAAATTTCGCCACCATGGACGGCAACGAGGCGTGCGCCTACGCCGCCTACGCCTTCACCGAAGTCGCCGCGATCTATCCCATCACCCCCTCGTCGCCGATGGCGGGCAAGACCGACGCATGGTCCGCGAAGGGGAAGAAGAACATCTTCGGACAGCCGGTGACGCTGGTCGAAATGGAGTCCGAGGCGGGCGCCGCCGGAGCGATCCACGGATCGCTCGAAGCGGGCGCGCTCTCGACCTCCTTCACCTCCTCGCAGGGACTTCTGCTGATGATCCCGGTGATGCACCGCATCGCCGGAGAACGCCTCCCCGGCGTGCTCCACGTCGCCTCGCGCACCGTCGGAACCCACGCGCTCTCGATCTTCGGCGACCACTCCGACGTGATGAACTGCCGTCAGACCGGCTTCGCGCTCCTCGCCAGCGCCGGAGCGCAGGAGATCATGGATCTCGCCCCCGTCGCCCACCTCGCCGCGATCGAAGGCAGGATCCCCTTCCTCCACTTCTTCGACGGCTTCCGCACCTCGCACGAGATGTGCAAGGTCGAAACGATCCCCTACGAAGTCTTCGCCTCGCTCCTCGACCGCGAAAAGCTCGCCGCCTTCCGTGCGCAGGCGCTCAACCCCGAACACCCCCGGCTCCGCGCCACCGTGCAGAACGGCGACGTCTTCTTCCAGGTGCGCGAGGCGAACAACCGCTTCTACGACGAACTCCCGGAGATCGTGCAGTCGTGCATGGATAAACTCGGCGCCGCCACCGGCAGGCATTATCACCTCTTCGACTACTTCGGCGCCCCCGACGCCGACCGCGTGATCGTGGCGATGGGTTCGGTCTCCGGCGCGGTCCGCGAAGTCGTCGATGCGCTGAACGCCCGCGGCGAAAAGGTCGGTTTCGTGCAGGTGAGACTCTTCCGGCCCTTCTCCGCCCGCGCCTTCCTCGGAGCGCTGCCCCCCTCCGTCCGCAGAATCGCGGTGCTCGACCGCTGCAAGGAGATGGGAAGCGCCGGAGAACCGCTCTTTCAGGACATCCGCACCGTCGTCGCCGAGGAACGCCCCGCGGTGCGGGTCGTCGGCGGCCGCTACGGGCTCTCCAGCAAGGATGTCGATCCCGCCCAGCTGCTCGCGGTCTTCCGCCACCTCGACGCCGAACGCCCGCGGAACAACTTCACCATCGGCATCGAGGACGACGTGACGCACCTCTCGCTCCCCGCCGGAGAACCCTTCTATCCCGACGACGAACACCGGATCTGCTGCAAGTTCTGGGGGCTCGGTTCCGACGGCACCGTGGGCGCCAACAAGAGCACCGTCGAGATCATCAACGCCCACACGCCGAAATTCGCGCAGGCGTACTTCGAATACGACGCCAAGAAGTCCTTCGGCGTCACCAAGTCGCATCTGCGCTTCGGCGACGCGCCGATCCGTTCCTCCTACTATGTGAAGCGCGCCGACTTCATCGGCTGCCACAACGAAACCTACATCCGCCAGTACGACGTCGCCGGGGAAATCAAGGAGGGCGGCACGCTGCTGCTCAACACTTCGTGGAACGCCGGCGAACTCGCGAAAAACCTCCCCGACCGCGTCAAGCGCATCCTCGCCGAGCGCCATGCGAAGCTCTTCACCATCGACGCCGTCGCCATCGCCGACCGCCTCGGTCTCGGCAGCCACTACAACCTCGTCCTGCAGTCGGCGTTCTTCCGGCTCGCCGCGGTGATCCCCTTCGAGGAGGCGAGGAACTACATGAAGGAACTCGCCCGGCGCACCTATTTCGCCAAAGGCGACGAAGTCGTGCAGAAGAACTGCGACGCGATCGACGCCGGAGCCGACGCGATCGTCGAAGTTCCCGTTCCGGCGGAGTGGGCGCTCCTCGCCGACGAACCGGCCGCGGTCGATCCGTCGCGTCCGGCGGTGGTCCGCGATCTCGCCGATCCGATCAACCGCCAGCAGGGGGATTCGCTTCCGGTCAGCGCCTTCAGGGGCTACGAGGACGGCGTGATCGACATGGGGCTCACCGCCTACGAAAAGCGCGGCATCGCCGTCCGCGTGCCGGTCTGGGAGGCGGAGAAATGTCTGCAATGCAACCGCTGCGCGCTCGTCTGTCCTCACGCGGTGCTGCGGCCGTGTCTCCTCGACGACGCCGAAAAGTCCGCCGCGCCGGAGGGTTTCGCCGCGCTCCCGGTCCGCGGGAAGGCGGGACTTTACTTCTCCCTCGCCGCCAGCCTCGCCGACTGCACCGGATGCGGCGCGTGCGCCAACGCCTGTCCCGCGCCGCAGAAGGCGCTCGTGATGACGCCCTACAAGAGCGTCGGAGAACGCCGTGAAATGTGGGAGTACGCGCAGAAGCTCTCCGACAAGGGCGACGTCTTCGATCCGTGGACGATCAAGGGCAGCCAGTTCCGCACCCCGCTGGTGGAATTCTCCGCCGCCTGCGCCGGATGCGGCGAGACCCCCTACGCGAAACTCCTCACCCAGCTCTTCGGCGACCGCGTCTACTGGGCGAACGCCACCGGGTGTTCGCAGGCGTGGGGTTCGCCGATGCCGGGGATCCCCTACACCGTCAACCGCGCCGGACGCGGTCCCGCGTGGAGCAATTCGCTCTTCGAGAACAACGCCGAATTTTCGCTCGGCATGCTGCTCGCCGTCAAGCAGCAGCGCGCCGCCGAGAAGATGCGGCTCGAAGCTCTCCTCGGCGAGGAGAGCCTCCCCGAATCCCCGAAGCGGGCGATCCGGAAGCTGCTCGACGCCTTCGAGGATTTCGACGGCTCCCGTTCCGCCGCCGACGCCCTCGCCGCCGAACTTGCGGCGCTCCCCGCCGACCTCGCCTGCGCCCCCGCGGTCCGCGACGCGCTCGCCCACCGCGACATGATGGCGCGCAAGAGCTTCTGGATGTTCGGCGGCGACGGCTGGGCATACGACATCGGCTTCGGCGGACTCGACCATGTGATCGCCTCGGGCGAAAACATCAACGTCTTCATCGTCGACACCGAAGTTTACAGCAACACCGGCGGACAGTCCTCGAAGGCGACGCCGCTCGGTGCGGTCGCACAGTTCGCCAGCGCGGGCAAGAAGAGCCCCAAAAAGGACCTCGGCAGCATCTTCATGACCTACGGCAACGTCTATGTGGCGCAGGTCGCGATGGGGGCCGACCCGAATCAGCTCATCAAGGCGATCCGCGAGGCGGAAGCCTACGACGGACCTTCGGTGATCATCGCCTACACCCCCTGCCTCTCCCACGGCATCAGGTGCGGCATGGGATGCACCCAGCAGGAGATGAAGCGCGCGGTCGAGGCTGGCTACTGGCTGCTCTACCGGTACAATCCGGCGGCGGAGAAGCCCTTCACCCTCGATTCGCCCGAGCCGAAGAGTTCCTACACCGACTTCCTCGCCGGGGAGACCCGCTACGCCGCCCTCACCCGCACCTTCCCGAAGCACGCCGAACGCTACTTCGAAGAGGGACGCCGCCTGGCGGAGAAACGCTACCGGCGCTACCGGAAGATCGCCGACAACCAGTAAGTTGCGGCGTCGGCTCCCCTGTTCCGAGGGAGCCGAGCCCGGAACGCAGCCCTCCCGCCCGGGAGGGCTGCGCCGTATTCAGGGGAGAAGCTCTTCCCCGCTCACAGCAGGATGTACTTGAGCAGGAAAAGCACCGACAGCACAATGAGGAAGAGGTTGACCCGCTCCCGCCTGCCGCAGCAGAGATTGAGGACCGTCCACGAGATGAAGCCGAAAAAGATGCCGTCGGCGATGTTGTAGGCGAAGGGCATGATGACGATCGCCGTCAGACACGGCAGCGCGGCGGGAAGATCGCTGAAGTCGATCCGGGTGATCTGCGACACCATCGAGAATCCCACCATGAAAAGCGCGGGAGCGATGGCGAAAGGCGGTATCGCGACGAAAAGCGGCGCAAAAACGACCGAGAGGAGGAACAGCGCGGCGGTCGCATAGGCGGTCAGACGGGTCCTGCCGCCCGCCAGGATCCCCGTGGCGGATTCGACGTAGGTCGTCGTCGTGGTCGCCCCCAGCAGCGCTCCGCCCGCGGTGGCGACGGCGTCGGCGAGCAGCGCTTCCCGCGCCCGCGGCAGTTTCCCCTCCCTGTCCAGCATGCCGGAGGCGGAGGCGATGCCGGCGAGAGTTCCGATGGTGTTGAAAAGATCGTCGAAAAGCAGCGTGAAGATCACCACCAGAAAATTGATGGAAAACAGCAGCTTCCAACCCGACGTCCCGCTGCCCTGTGACGACCAGCGCTCCACATTGAGGCACTGCCCGACAAGGCTCCCGAACTCGCGGAACGCCTGTCCGCAGGAGTCGGATCCCAACGAGGGATAGAGCGAAAACATCCCCTCCGCCGGATCCACCCGGTAGATCCCCGTCATCTGGCAGAGGATCCCCAGCCCCCAGGTGACGAGGATCCCGAGGAGAAGCGCGCCGACGATCCGCCGGGAGCAGAGCACCGCGGTGATCCCGGTGCCGACGATCGCCAGCAGCGCGCAGAGTCCCGAAACCCGGCACTCCTGCCGGAACTGCACCATCGCCGTAAGGCAGGGACCCGCGACGATGATCTTCGCTCCCTGCAATGCGATGAAGAGGATGAAAAAACCGATGCCGACGCTGATCGCGGTCTTCAGCTGCGGCGGAATGATGTCGAAGAGCTTCTCGCGCAGCCGGGTCAGCGAAAGGAGAATGAAGATCAGCCCTTCGACGAAGACCGCCATCATCGCGAACTGCCACGAGATCTTCATGGAAAGCACCACGGAATAGGCGAAAAACGGCACGATCCCCACCCCGGGCGCCAGCGCGAAGGGATACTTCGCCCAATATCCCATCAGAAAGGTGCCGAAGGCGGCGGAGAGCGCCGCCGCGATCATCGCGCCGCCGGGGGGAAGTCCGATCCGCCCCATGACACTCGGGTAGAGCGCCAGAATATACGCCATCGACAGAAATGTCGTCAGCCCCGCCAGGAGCTCCGTTCCGAAACGAACTCTTTCTTCTCCGATCCCCCCGCGATCCGACATGGTTCCCTTCTCCTCCCTGCGTCAGGTACTCGATGCTGCAGCAGTTTGCGTCTCAGGCGGTCGGGCGCCGGCTCCGGCAGACGGCACGGCATGCCGATCGCCGGGCGGAAACGGTGCTGCAGCCATCCTTCGAAATCGTATCTTGCCGCGCCTCCTGAAATCGTGCGTTGATTGCTTTCCACCCCGCCCTCCCGCCGCGCCTCCGGGGGAGCGCAACGATGCTCCGCGTCACCGGACGGGATGGTCGAAATAGGTCTCCGGGTACGGTTCGGCGGCGAGCGTGAAGTGCCACCACTCCTCCGCGATGGGCTTGAAGCCGCGGCGCATCATCGCCCGGCGCAGGATCATCCGGTTCCGGAACTGCACGGCGTTGATCCTGCCGCCGGCGGGCGGAGTGTCCCCGGGGAATTCCCCCGTATATTCGCCCGTTTCCGGATTTCCGCACCAGTCGGGATGGCTCTCCCTGCCGAACCGGTCGAAGGTTCCGCCCATATCCAGCTCCTTCTCCGTCTTCATGTCGAAGAGCGTGAGATCCACCGTGCTGCCGCGGCTGTGACCGGATCTCGCCGCGATGTAGCCGCGGGGAAAGAGCATGGATTTCTCCAGATCGGGGTAGAAATACGCCTTCATGCGCGTGTCATCCGCCTTTTTCGCCCAGCGGATGAAGTGATCGACCGCCCGCTGGGGACGGTAGGCGTCGAAGATCTTCAGACGGTATCCCTGCGCCCGGAGGTCGTCGCTCACCGCCTTCAGCGCTTTCGCCGCCTCCGCGGTGAGCAGCGCGGTCGGCCGTTCGTAACCGTCGATCCGCTCCCCGACGAAGTTGTAAGTGGAATAGTAGCGGATCTCGAGAAGCACATCCGGCACCGCCTCCGCCACATGCACAAATCCCCGCGGCGCAGGACCGTTCCCCCCGCCCGCGCAGGATGAGAGCAGCGCGCACATCGCCGCAAACGCCGAAATCGCACCGAAAATCCTTCCCATGACTCATTTCCTCCCGTATTGTCTCTGCGGAACCCCCCGAAGGCGTTCCTTTTCCCCGCGGACCGATCGGAGCTCACCGCTCCAACGTCTCGAGGATGAATTCCGCGATGTCGCAACTGATCCGCGTTCGGGCTCCCATCAGCCCGTGTTCGACCGGATAACTCCTGCGCGCGCATATCGGCAAAGTCACGTTGGCGCGCGCGACGCGGTAAAAATCCTCCAAGAGCTCGTTGGAGATGCAGCGGTCCCGCTCCCCCGTGATCAGGAGAAGGGCGACGCCGCGGAGTTTCGTCGCGGCATTCGGGAACGCATAGCGCCCGGCATGTCCGACAAGATCGCGGTAAACCGCCTCGAAGCCGCCGGTCCGCAGCACCTCCAAGCCGTTTTCGACCAGAAATTTCCGCATTTCGTTCTTCGGCATGCGCCGGACCATGGTCCCGATGTCGCACGGCGCCAGCATGACGATCCCGCGCACCCCGGGAATTTCGGTCGCGGAGTTGAGCACGGTGTTGCCGCCCATGCTGTGACCGACCAGAAAGACCGCCTCCGGATCGATGCCGTATTTCGCCTGAAACTCCGGACTCCTCACATGCCGGATCAGATTCACGGCATCTCCGACGCAGTGGGAAACGGTATAGTCTCCCCCGCTGCCCCACGCGCCGCGATGATGCGGGATCAGCACCACGCATCCCGCGCGGCAGAGCGCCTGCCCGACGTCGTCGAACCTGCCGAACCCGGCGAAACCGTGAAACATCAGCACGCACGGCCGCCTGCCGTCGGGCATCCCCTGCGGCTTCAGGATCTGCCCGTAGATCTCCGAACCTCCGCTTTTGAAAACCAGCGCATCATAATCCGAAACCGTTTGCGAAGATCCGAGTCCCGCGTCGCGGAAGAGATTCTCCGTCTTCAACCGAGCGGAAGAAGCGCCCGCGCATCCGGCGATCGCGAGGGCAAAGACGAGTACCGCGAACCGGAACGCCGCAACGAAGCTCCGCGCTCCCAGCCGACGCGCCCCGGATCCCGCCGCGGAACGGTCCCGCGCTGCGGAAATCACCAAAAAATCCATGACAATGCCCCCCCCTGTTCGCGATTCGACGCGCGCCGCCTGCGGCGTCTTCCGTTTAACATACACGGAAATGCCGCATTTTTCAACGCCGATCCCCGAAAACGGCCTCGGCGAAAGGGCGGCGAAAGCAGCGGCGATGCCGGAGGAAAGACTTGAAACGCGGCAGAATGATGCTATAGTAAGACACCGGAATCCGAAACAGGCAAATCTTTCATCACGGCAGGGAAATCTCATGGGACGAACGGTTTTTCCGATCTGGACGACGACCAAACCTTTTTCATGCGGGGACGACCTCTCGCGGCAGGAGCATCTGGAACCCGCCATCGGCGATCATGTCGACCGGTATACGGATGTGACCGAGCCGACACTGTCTTTCTTTCCGGCATGCGGAGCGGGCTCGCATCCCGCCGTGCTGGTCTGCCCCGGCGGAGGTTACCGCAGTTTGGCGTGGAGCAAGGAAGGACTGGACATCGCCGGATTTCTCAACCTCAACGGGATCTCCGCATTCGTGCTGAAGTATCGCTGTCCGGACCGGAAGCAGGCGGCGCGGGCCGATGCGGTCCGCGCGATGCGCACGATCCGCGCCCGTGCCGGAGAATTCGACATCACCCCGGAGAAAATCGGGTGCATCGGATTTTCCGCCGGAGCTCATCTGTGCGCCACGCTCGCGGCGCCCGCCGATCCGTTCGCCTACGAAGCTGCCGATGAGATCGACCGGATGCCGTATCGTCCGGACTTCGCGATCCTTGTTTATCCCGCCTATCTGGCGGACGAGGCGCTGAACGTCGCGCCGGAATTCAAGATCGACGCGGCGGTTCCGCCCTGTCTCATGATCCAGGCAGAAGACGACGCCGTCAAAGTCGAGTGTTCCGTCGCCTGGTTCATGGCGCTGAAACGCGCCGGAGTCAAGGCGGAGATGCACATCTATCCGGAGGGCGGGCACGGCTACGGGCTGCTCCGCACCGGCAACGCCGTCAGCAACTGGGGCTCGCTCGCCGCCGACTGGCTTCGCCGTCAGACCGGGCTGCAGTGAGCCTTCACGGTCCCGAAGTCATGCTCCGGCGAAGGCTCCGTCGGCGATGACGCCCCCTGCTCCGATCCCGGATGCCGATCCGGGGAAAACCTCCTCTTCCGCGCCGCGCCGGTGACCGCGCCGGTGACCGCGCCGTGCCGCACCCGCTTCAGCGGCGGGCGCGGCGGTTGCCGACGATGACGACCGCCGCGAGAAAACTCCAGATGAAGAGCAGCACCAGCGAGACGAGGAAGACCTTGTACCAGCCGAGCGTGAAGACCAGCGTCAGGGCGAGCGCGGTGCAGATGCCGCCGATCGAAATCGCCCATCCGCAAGGCACTCATCGGGGGATCGAAAAATTTTCCGCCGGCAAAATTCACCGGGACATTTCCAGCGCTCCGTCGAATTCCAGATATTTCTGAAACAAACTGAAGCGGGGGGAATTGCGGACCTCGCAGAAGAGATCTTCCAGCGACTGCGGAACGCCCTCCCAGTAGAGCGGCGGCAAATCCGCCGGAGGACAGCCGCAGCTTCCTCCCCGGAAAAGTCCGGTACGGGTCAGGAACGGCGTCTCTGCCATACCGCGGAGATCGTTCTCGATCTTGCCGAACATCAGTTTGACCGCATTTTCGGCGTGTTCCCGTACCGGAAGATAGATCGAAGTCAGCGGAACATCGGTAAGCTCGGTGATGAACGAAGCTCCGCATCCGGTGACCGGCACATCCTCCGGACAGCGGATGCCGTGCCGCCGAAGATCCGCGATCAGTTTTGCCGCCAGCGCATCCGAATCGCACAGAAACGCGGTCACGCGTCTTTCACGGATCAGCTCCATGGCCCGGTCGAAGGAACCTTCATTCCAAGTGGTTTCGAGGATCTGTTCCGAATCGAAGGGCAGCCCGTTTTCGCGGAGGGTCCGTTCAAATGCGAGGCTCTGTGCGCGTCCGCTGGCAACGCTGTGATTGGAGAGTCCGATGAACGCCATTTTCCGGTGACCGTGGACCTGGTGCAGATGACGGACCAACTGCCGGATGCCGGAACTGTAATCGAATGCCAGATCACAGGGGCGATCCTGATTGCCGATCACCACCAGCGGCACGAGAAAATTCCGGCAGTCGAACAATTCCGGACTGATGTCGGTGAAGATCCCCGCGACCCCCTCGGCGGCGAAGTCGTACATCACGCGGAGTTTGTGCTGCTTATCGCCGGGAGGAGTCAGACGCACCTGATACCCCCTCTCCGTCAACAGCATGGTCAGCGCCTCCAGCAGGGACTGCCGGTAAGGGGGGAAGAAGCCCGTGTCGATGCCGATCACCGGTCCCGGCGCATGACCGGCCAAGCGCAGCGCCGCCGGATTGGGTCGCCATTGCAGACTTTTGGCGATGTGAAAGATCTTCCGGCGCTTTTCTGCGGAAACTTTGCCGGGCTGTCCATTCAGCACGGCGGAAACCGCCTGCCGGGAGACTCCCACCATTTCCGCGATCTGCTTGGTCGTGATCGCCATGAAAATTCCTGTTTTCCTGATTCGTAATGTCTGCTTGCGTGTGCGGCAGAGCTTACTTTACATCGCCCTGGGCAATTTTCAAGGAATAATTTCTCTTTTTTCTCGAAAAAGAGCCGGGACTGCACTGGAATCGCATTACGGCTGCTGAATTTCAAACACACGGGTCGTTTCCGGTCCCAGCGGAAATTCCGCCGTGCCGGAACCGATCGGGCAAACCGCGTCGTCGGCGAAAAGTTCCGTCATGATTTTCCCGGGCAGTCCGGAAATCCGAGCGGAAACGGGAACTTTCATGGTGTTGACCGCCGCCAGCACGGTACGACCAGGAAGCTGCCAAACGGCGGCGACCACTCCGGCATCATCCCTGCCGGGCGAAACCGGATGCCCCTTGGCGTCCAGCGTCTCGATTTTCACCGGAATGCGTTTCCCGGTCAGGATTACGTCATTCAGGTCGACGAGTTCGGCATTCAAACCTTTGAACGCGGTCCATAGCGACGGTACGGTACGGACATCCCAGCTGCCCTGATCGATGAAACTGTACCACCACAATCCCTTCGCGCCGCCGATCAGCGCGATATAGGCCAGCGATCGGGTCTGTTCCGGGGTCTGTGGCTTATGGGTAAGGTCGTGCCAGTGGACCCAACTCTGGAGGGTCATCTGCGGCGAATGTTTCCGGGGGCGGGGAAATGTTTCGACGACGGTTCCCGTGCTTTTCACCTGCAGCGGCAGTCCGCCGAAGGGGATCACATAGCGATGGGCGCCGATGATCTCCGCACAATTGCCGAAACGTTTCACCGCGCCCGGACCGGCACAGCTGATGCGCATGGGAATGCCGGGGCGGGCCTGCCGGATCCGCCCGATCTTGGGCTGAAGCTGTTCCGGAGTGATATCCTTGATGTCCGGCTCGTCCTCGGGATCGAAACTGACGATCGACGGATGGTCGCCGATGACCTTGAGTAGTACGGAGAGTTGATCGTCCGGCAGATTCTTGATCACGCAGTCGGAATAGAGATCGTATTTCCTGATCCACTCCAGCATTTCCAGAAATTTTTCCGGAGTTCGTTCCCAAGCGATCACCGTGTTGAATCCGGCATCCGCCACCTCACGGACCTCAGATTCCTTATAGACGTGGTAGATGGCGTTCAGCAGGACGGGTTTGCCGTTGATGAGCGTATTGCCCTCCGCATCCACTTCCACCTTTTTTACCGGCAGGCGGAGTGCCGTTTGCGGGCGGTCGATAACGCGCAGGAGCCGTTCCTCTTTCGCCAGAACCTTCCCGGTGGAGTTCAGCGCGGTCATGACAACGGAGTATTTGCCCTTTCGGAGCGGCCGGGGCAGTTTGAGCCGGCTGTGCGCGAACTCGTTGACCTTCGCCGTCGCGGTCTCGGAAAGCCCCAGCTGCGGCAGCTGAATGGCGATTTTGGCGGGGATGTCTTCTTTTTTCTGAAATTCCGCGGTGATCCGGTAGCCCCAGGGCAACTCCTGTTCGCCCTCATAGGCGTAGACCGGCGGTGTGAAATAAGCGGGCGGGACCTGATAGGCGGAGCGGATTTTTTCGCTTTCCTCCCCACTCAATTCCTCCAGCTTCAGATTGCGGAAGGAGGCGGTGCCGTCCAGTTTGGACAGCTGATAATAGACTTGCAAACCGGCGGTCCCGGCACGGGTCAGAAACACACCCGAGTAGGGACAATAGTCCAGCAGAGAAGGTTTCAGCACAGCGATATTGGAATAAATCAGGCTCTTTCCTTTTTCGCCGATCTGCCGCACCCGGACGCTCAGATTACCCGGTCCGGGCTGAAATGCGGTCCTGATTTCGACCGAGACCCGATACCATGTATTCGGTTTGGCGGGCACGACCTTGCTCCGCCATACGACCCAGGTTTTCCCGGGGTCTCCTTTGAGCGTCCGATTCATTTCCCGCGGATTGTCCAGCAGCACGGTCCCCGCCCAGCAGGCGAACACCGCCGCGGACGCCAGCATCATCAGCATTTTTTTCATCTTCCCGTTTCTCCTTTCCTTGTTCCCAGAAATCAGCGAAATGTTCCACTCAGACTGAACTTGTTCTGCTCAATGGACTGGACGCTGCCATCGCCCGCCATGGCATTGGCATGTTTGCCGTGACGGTACAGCACCGTTTTTTTGCCCGAAACAGTCGGATAGGTATTTTCTGTGATGACGTTGCTGTTTGCATCGGCCAGCACCACTCTGCGGGACGGGTCCTTCAGAGTACTCATCCGGTGAAAGCCGTTGCCGCCTCCTGCAAGATAGTAATTGAATCCGTAATCGCTGCTGGCAAAGGCGGGTCCCCCTATACGCCAGCCGGTTCTCGTCGGCTCCCCGAAAACCGCCATCGGGCACGCCAGAAGCAAAGATACCTTCTCGTCATCGTGTTCGGTATGTTCCGAATGAAACGTACTGTCACGATTCTTCGCGTCGATGTAGTGGTTGACATACAGCACGTTGGTCCAGACATAAGGATAAATCCTACCACTCCCGCTATTGGTGTTGATCGGTCCGAACCAACCGTTGTTTGCGTCGCTGTAGGAGAGTACTCCGGAGGAGAGCTGCTTGAGATTGTTGGTGCAGGTAACCGCATGCGCCCGGTTGCGGGCACCGTTCAAGGCGGGCATCAGGATCGCGGCGAGGATCGCGATGATCGCGATCACGACCAGCAATTCGATTAAAGTGAATAAGCAGATTCGGCCTTTCCATGGTTGTGTCGTTTGCCTGTTCATTTCACATTCCCCCTTTCAAGCTGGTCTTTTTAATTAGGTTGCACGCGCAACTAAACCTTAATATACAGCCGCAACGGGATTTGTCAAACGGGAAAACCAAAAAAAAAGACTCTTCGTCGGTTCATGCCGCGAATAAGCCGAAAATCAGGGCAGCTCCAGCGACAGGATTGAAAACGAACGGCATTGCACCTGTTGTATATTACCCAGAACAAACGACAGGAGGGTGCAATGCCGGCTTCGACCTCTACCGCGACGAC
>Ga0310690_10002164_pt1 | contig 32694 bp, 25 predicted proteins | sample AusTroGonzalo_MG_2_FD_207661 | JGI IMG/M metagenome (GOLD analysis project Ga0310690, IMG submission 207661) | Bovine rumen microbial communities from tropical cattle in Woodstock, Queensland, Australia - Gonzalo_04 (v2) (version 2) | ecosystem: Host-associated > Mammals > Digestive system >...
AGTAGTATTTTGGCGTGGGAATACTCTCGCAGAGACGCGGAGACGCGGAGATTTTAGGATCTTCTCTGCGACTCTGCGCCTCTGCGCGAGGTAAACTGATATCGTTCAATCTCTCCCCGACCATCGCGAGCGCGCCGAGGTCGGCGAGCGGGATTCCGGTCGCCTTCGAGACGAACGGCACCGTGCGCGAGGCGCGGGGATTGACCTCGATCATCCAGATCTCCCCGTCCTTCACCGCAAGCTGGAGGTTCATCAGCCCGACGACGTGGAGACGCTTCGCAAAGATATCGGTATAGCTCTTCACTTCGGCAAGCGTCTTGTCGGCGAGACTTACCGGCGGCGTAATTGCCGCGGCATCTCCCGAGTGACAACCCGCCGCCTCGATATGCTCGAGGATCGCGCCGATCATCGTCGTCTCGCCGTCCGACACCGCGTCGACGTCAAGCTCGATCGCGTGCTCGAGGAACTTGTCGATGAGAATGGGCTTCCCTTCCGACGCGGCGACCGCCTCGGACACATAGGAATCGAGCTCCGACTCCCTGTAGACGATCGCCATGCCGCGTCCGCCGAGGACGAACGACGGACGCACGAGCACGGGGTAGCCGATCTCCTTCGCGATGCGCCGCGCGTCCTCGATGGAATGGGCGATGCCGCTTGCCGGCTGCTTCATCCCGATTTCCGCGACAAGCGCGCGGAAGAAGTCGCGGTCTTCGGCAAGCGCGATGTCCCTTGGCGACGTGCCGACGATCTTCGCGCCCGCCTTCTCGAGCCTCTCCGCGAGGTTGAGCGGCGTCTGCCCGCCGTACTGGACGATCACGCCGTCGCACTTCTCGCGGTCGTAGATCTCCATCACGTCCTCGAACGTGAGCGGCTCGAAGTAGAGCTTGTCGGACGTGTCGTAGTCGGTCGAGACGGTCTCCGGGTTGGAGTTCACCATCACGACTTCGTAGCCGCGCTTCCTCAGCGAGAACGCCGCGTGGCAGCAGCACCAGTCGAACTCGATGCCCTGGCCGATGCGGTTCGGCCCGCCGCCCAGGACCATGATCTTTTTCTTTTGAGAGTTAGCCTCGCGCAGAGTCGCTGAGTCGCAGAGTTGTTTTGTCAGCTGGGGCGCAGCCCCAGACCCCACACTCTTTCTCCGCGTCTCTGCGTCTCCGCGCGAGAAACTATAATACGAGTAATAATACGGCGTAACGGCCTCAAATTCGCCGGCGCAGGTGTCGACCTCGCCGAACTCGGGCCTTATGCCGAGCGCGAGACGGCTGTTCCGCACCGTGATTTCGTCGGATCCGATCGCCGCCGCGATCTCCTTGTCGCTAAAGCCAAAGACCTTCGCCTGAAGAAGCAACAAATGCGCCTGCTCGGTTTTAAAGACAGGATTAACAGGATTTACAGGATTAGTATTTTCTTCCAATCCTGTTAATCCTGTAAATCCTGTCAAAACATCTTTCTGGCCCGCCAGAAACTTCCTGAACTCTTCGATTTCGTCGAGCTCGCGCCTGAACCACGGATCGTAGCCTTCCGCGTCGTGGTACTTGAGAGGCGCTTCAAGCGAGCGGACGGCCTTCAGGTACGCCTGCTTGAAAGTCCTGCCGATGGCCATCACCTCGCCGACGGACTTCATCTGCGTGCCGAGCGCCGTGCTCGCGCCGTGGAACTTCTCGAACGCAAAGCGCGGGATCTTCACGACGACATAGTCCAGCGACGGCTCGAAGCATGCGAGCGTCTTCCCGGTTATGTCGTTCGTGATCTCGTCGAGCGTGAAGCCGACGGCGAGAAGCGCGGCGATCTTGGCGATCGGGAACCCCGTCGCCTTCGACGCGAGCGCCGAGGAGCGCGAGACGCGCGGGTTCATCTCGATGATGATGCGCCGCCCGTCCTTCGGGTTGACCGCCCACTGCACGTTCGAGCCGCCCGTCTCGATGCCGATCTTCTCGAGGACCCTGATCGAGTCGTCGCGCATCGCCTGGTACTCGCGGTCGGTGAGCGTCAAGATCGGCGCGACGGTGATGGAGTCGCCGGTGTGGATGCCCATCGGGTCCATGTTCTCGATGGAGCAGACGATGACGGCGTTGCCCGCCCTGTCGCGCATCACCTCCATCTCGTATTCCTTCCAGCCGATCAGCGACTCCTCGACGAGGACCTCGTGGTTGAGCGAGGCCTCGAGGCCGCCAGCGACGATTCTCGCGAACTCGTCCGCGTCGTGCGCGATGCCGCCGCCGGTGCCGCCGAGCGTGAAGCCCGGGCGCACGATGAGCGGCCAGGAGCCGATGGTGCGCGCTATCGCCTCGGCCTCTGCGAGCGAGTGGGCGCTTCCGGAGCGCGGCATGTCGAGCCCGAGTTCGCCCATCGCCTCCTTGAAGAGGTTGCGGTCCTCGGCGCGCTCGATGGCCTCGGCCTTCGCGCCGACGAGCTCCACGCGGTAGCGCTTCAAAACGCCGCTCTTCTCGAGCTCCATCGCGAGGTTGAGCGCGGTCTGCCCGCCCAGCGTCGGGAGCAGCGCGTCGGGGCGCTCGCGGCGGATGACCTCGTGCAGGTAGTCGGCCGTCAGCGGCTCGACGTACGTCCTGTCGGCGCGGTCGGGGTCGGTCATCACCGTCGCGGGGTTGGAGTTGACGAGCACGACTTCGTAGCCGAGCGATTTGAGCGCCTTCACGGCCTGCACGCCGGAATAGTCGAACTCGCAGCCCTGTCCGATGACGATCGGCCCGGAGCCGATGATCAGGATCTTCCTCAAATCCGTGCGTTTCATTTCTCCTTGCCTTTCAGCGCGGCCTTGACAAGCCCGTTGAACAGCGGGTGCGGGATAGTCGGACGCGACTTGAACTCGGGGTGGAACTGCGCGGCGATGAAGTAGGGGTGGCCCGGCAGCTCAACGATCTCGACGAGCTTCCCGTCGGGCGAAAGCCCGCTGGCGACAAGTCCCGCCGCCTCCACCGCCTTCTGCGCCTTGGTGTCGTTTGCAAACTCGTAGCGGTGGCGATGTCGTTCGGAGATAAGAGGCGCTTCTTTGTTTTTAACGCAGAGACGCGTAACCGCCGCGGAAGCGGGGCTCGCGTTTTGTAGCGAGCCAAGCCGAGCGAAGCGAGTGCCGAGAGACGCAGAGTCTGTTTTGTGTTCTTTGTGGCTATATAGCTTATCTGCAAGCGAGCCTTTTTTGAGGACGCACGGATAGGCGCCGAGGCGCATCGTGCCGCCCTTCTGCGTGACGCCGCGCTGCTCCTCCATCAGGTCGATCACGGGGTGCGGGGTCTTCTCGTCGAACTCCGTCGAGTTGGCGTCCTTCCATCCGAGGACGTCGCGCGCATACTCGATCACCGTGCACTGCATGCCGAGGCAGATGCCGAGGAACGGGATCTTCCTCTCGCGCGCGTACTTGATCGCGGCGATCTTGCCTTCAACACCCCTCGACCCAAAACCCCCAGGCACCAAAATGCCATCGATATCTTTTAACTCGCGCAGAGGCGCAGAGTCACAGAGATTCTTTTCTCCGCGTCTCACCCCTGCTAGGGCATCCGCTTTGCGGACAGCCTGCGGCTGGGGGATACGCGTCTCCGCGCGAGATACACAACCCTCGAATTCCTCGGCTTCAATTGGGACGACCTCGACTTTGCAGTCGTTTGCCATGCCGGCGTGCTGAAGGGCCTCGTGGACGGACTTGTAGGCGTCGCGTATCGAGATGTACTTCCCGACAAGGGCGATGCGGCAGCGCTTCTTCGGCTGCGTCGCCTTGCGGACAAGCGTGTCCCAGACGGTGTGCTTGATCGGCCACAGGTCGAGCCGCAGCTGCCTCAGGACCTGCTCGTCGAGACCCTGCTCGCGCAGTTCGCGCGGCACGGCATAGACCGAGTCGGCGACGTCCTTTTCCTCGATCACGCACTCGAGCTTCACGTTGCAGAACATGGCGAGTTTCCCGAGGTGCTCCTCGGGAATCGTCATCTCCGTGCGGCAGACGAGGATGTCCGGGATGATGCCGATGTTGCGGAGCATGCCGACGGAGTGCTGCGACGGCTTTGTCTTGAGCTCGCCCGCCGCCTTGAGATAGGGAACGAGCGTCAGGTGCACGAAGCACGTGTTCTCCCCGCCCTCCTCGAAGCGGAACTGGCGCGCGGCCTCGAGGAACGGCAGCGACTCGATGTCGCCCGAGACGCCTCCGATCTCGCAGAGGACGATGTCCGGCGCCGGTTCGTCGCCGTGGGCTTCGCCGGCGCTCCTGATCGCCGCCTTGATCTCGTCCGTGATGTGCGGCACGACCTGCACGGTGCCGCCGAGGTAGCCGCCTGCGCGCTCGCGCGCGAGGACGGCAGAGTAGATGCGGCCGGAGGTGTAGTTCGAGGCCTTGGAGCAGGTCACGCCCGCGAAGCGCTCGTAGTGTCCGAGGTCGAGGTCCGTCTCCGCACCGTCGTCGGTCACGAACACCTCGCCGTGCTGGTAGGGAGACATCGTGCCGGGGTCGACGTTGAGGTACGGGTCGAGCTTCTGCATGAAGACCCTGTAGCCGCGGCTCTTCAAAAGAAGCGCAAGCGACGCGCTTGTGACGCCCTTTCCAAGCGAGCTCACCACGCCGCCGGTGATAAATACGTATTTGACTTGCTTTTTCATGTTATAAATTCTCTATTTATTTTAACACAGAGACTCAGAGGCTCAGAGTCACAGAGTTGTTTGAACCGTTCCAACATGTTCGCGTTTCGCGGCTACATGATTCTCTGTGTCTCCGTGCCTTTGTGCCTCTGTGTTAAGCAAAATCATTTTCTTGAATTCGTCGAAAAGATACTTCGAGTCATGCGGGCCGGGGCAGGACTCGGGGTGGTACTGCACCGAGAACGCGGGAAGCGTCTTGTGCCTGACGCCCTCGACGGAGTTGTCGTTGAGGTTTACGTGAGTGACCTCGAGGCAGTCCGGGACCGACTCGGGCAAGACGGCGAAGTTGTGGTTCTGGCTCGTGATCTCCACGCGTCCGGTCGCAAGGTTCTTCACGGGGTGGTTGCAGCCGTGGTGGCCGAACTTGAGACGCCCCGTCTTCGCGCCGCAGGCGAGCGAGAGCAGCTGATGCCCCAAGCAAATTCCCATAATGGGCGGTATTTTTTTAACACAGAGACTCAGAGGCTCAGAGGCACAGAGGCTTTTCCCTCTTTGTGTCTCTGTGTCTTCGTGTCTCTGTGTTAAAGGTCTTAGTCCTAGAAGTTTCCTAATGTTCTCTATAGCGTAGGTAACTGCCGCGGGGTCGGCCGGACCGTTTGAGAGAAACACGCCGTCGGGGTCCATCGCGAGGACTTCCTCGGCGGGCGTCTTCGCGGGAACGACCGTGACCTTCGCCCAGGAAGCGAGCGAGCGGAGGATGTTGGTCTTCACGCCGAAGTCGTAGCAAATGACGTGGGGTGTTTGTCTCTCTCGCAGAGGCGCGGAGGCGCGGAGATTTTTCTGGACAGGATTTACAGGATTGACAGGATTCTTGGGGTCTGGGGCAACGCCCCAGCGACAAAACACTCTCTGCGTCTCTGCGTCTCTGCGTGAGATAAATTCATAAGGCTTCTCGCATGTCACCTTCGCCGCGTAGTCCTGGCCGTCGAGCCCCTCCCATCCGCGCGCCTTGGCGATCGCATCTTCCTCGCGCAGAGACGAAGAGACGCAGAGAAAGGCCCTCTCGTTCCCGTGCTCGCGGAGATGGATTGTAAGCGCGCGCGTGTCGACGCCGTAAATGCCCGGCACGCCGTTCTCCTTCAGGTAGTCGTCGAGGCTCTTTTCGGAACGCCAGTTGCTGGGCGCGGTCAGGTCGCCGATTACAAGCCCGGACAAAAACAGCTTGCGGCTTTCCGTGTCGTCGGCATTTATGCCGTAGTTGCCGACTTCGGCGGTGGTGAGCGCGACAAACTGCCCGGCGTAGCTTGGATCGGTCAGAATCTCCTGATAGCCGCTCATTCCCGTGTTGAAGACGACTTCGCCAAGCGCGTCCTTCTTCGCGCCGAAGGCGACGCCATGGAACACGGTGCCGTCCGCAAGCGCGAGATACGCCTTGCGTTCGCGTTCCGCTTTCCACTTTTCCCTATAGCTCATAAACTTCTTTCCTTTCCCTGACCCCTTGCTCCTGACCCCTGACGCCTAATACGACCTTTCCGAATTCTTGTCCAGGTAGTTCAGGAGCGCCTTTCGCAGCACCTTGAATCCGCCGGGTGTCGGATAGTCGCCGGTGAAGTACCAGTCTCCGACATTCTCTCCGCCGAGGCAGCGCCCCAGGTCTTCGACAGTCTGGTAGACCACCACCACTTCCGCCTTCATGCCTGGCGGCGTAAGAAGACGCGCGATCTCCGCTGCATGCTGTTCTTCTGTGAACTTTGCGTAGAGCGCCTCAAGAGGATTCTTTGCGTTGCCCATCAACGCCTCATGGAGCAAGTCATTCGCGCCGTCGCCAAGAAGGTTCACGAGCGCGCGGAACGCGACGAGCTCGCCCAGGGTCGACATGTCGATGCCGTAGCAGTCGGGGTAGCGGATCGGCGGCGCGGAAGAGGCGATCACGATTCTCTTCGGCCCGAGCCGGTCGAGCATGGGCAGTATCGCGTTCTTCATCGTGTTGCCGCGCACGATCGAGTCGTCGAGGACGACAAGCGTGTCGTCCTTCTTGACGAGTCCGTAGGTCACGTCGTAGACATGCTTGTAGAACTCGCGCCTTGCCGCGGCGTCAGCGATGAACGTGCGGAACTTCGCGTCCTTCACCGCCACCTCTCCAAAACGCGGAAGACTTATCTCGCGCAGAGACGCGGAGACACGGAGAGTTTTTGGACAGGATTGACAAGATGGACAGGATTCTTGGGGCCTGGGGCAACGCCCCAGTGACAAAATACTCTCTGCGCCTCTGCGACTCTGCGCGACAACTTGCTTGAACAGTTCCTCCAACAGACCATGAAAGGCTATTCTGGCCGAGTTGGGGATGTAGCTGAAGAAGATTCGGTCCATCGGCGCATCGGCGGCCTCGAGGATCCGCGGCACAAGCGCCGCGCCGAGCGCCTTGCGCTCGCGGTGGATGTCGGCGTCGTTCGCGCGGGAGAAGTAGATGCGCTCGAAGGAACAATGGCGAACAGACAAGTTATTTAGCCGTGCAGAACATGTAGAAACATGTAGATCAGAAGCATTGCTTTCTACACGTTCTACATGTTCTGCATGGTTCAGATCAGCAAATTCGACTTTCCCTTCCGGCGAGACGACGAGGGCCTCGCCAGGCGGGAGCTCCTTCACGGCCTCGGGCGGCACGTCGAAGGCGGCCTGTATGGCGGCGCGTTCGGAGGCGACGACAACGACGTCGTCGTCGATGTAGTGCCAGCCGGGCCTGATGCCGTGCGGGTCGCGCGTCGCGAACGCCCATCCGTCGGCGGTCATCCCGCAGAGCGTCCATGCGCCGTCGGCGTTCTTCAGTGCATTTGCAATGGCGTTGGCCAGGTGAGAATTTAGCCGTGTAGAACGTGTAGAGACATGTAGATCGGGGGCATTATTTTCTACATGATCTACATGTTCTACATGGTTAATAAGCCTTCCCAATTCATGAGCGATCAGCTCGCAGATGAGGTAGCCGTCCGCCTTGCTCGTCGGGAAGGAGCCGTGGTGGCGGTAGTCGTCGAAGAGCTCGTGGGCGTTGGTGAGGTTGAAGTTCCCGGCGAGAAGGAGCGTGTGCCCCAGATCGCTCGCTTCGTGGACGAACGGATGGCAATACGCCACGTCGTTTCTTCCGAACGTGGCGTAGCGAAGATGACCGAGAAAAATTTTCTCGCGCGGAGGCGCGGAGACGCGGAGGTCTGTTCTCTGCGACTCTGCGTCTCTGCGCGAGGCATCTCTCTTCCCAATCATTCCAAGCACATCCGTGAGCGGTGTCGCGGACGCGGACTTGGCAATCCAGTACGGTGTCTCGCCCGGCTCGGGATTGGCCGAGAGTATGGCCGCGCCCGCGCCGTCCTGCCCGCGGTTGTGCTGCTTCTCGAGAAGGAGCGAGAGCTTTGTTCCGCCGAAATCGCAAATGGCACATGGTGGCTTTCTTAAAACCACCATGGCCACTGCACATTCATGTTTTACCTCGTCAGACATTCACACCTTGTTCCTGGTTTTTTAACACAGAGACACAAAGGCACAGAGATTTGGAGATACTTTTTTCGTGCTGTTCACATTCTCTCCTTTCCCATCATAATAGATACTCTGTGTCTTTGTGACTCTGTGCCTCTGTGATAAAACCGCAATTTGCAACAACTAGTAAAGGAACAGCATTTCGCGGTACTTCGGAAGCGGCCACCTGTCGTTCGCGACGACCGTCTCGAGCGCGTCGGCGACCTTCCTGAGCTCGGCCATGCGCGCGAGGATGCCCATGGTGTCGTAGTTCTCCAGGGCGTCCTGCAGGTGGCCGATGGCCTCTTTCATCTTGACGAGCCCGCCGCCGAGTTCCGCCATCTGCCCGTGAAGCATGTCGATCGCGACCTTCACGTTGCTCGAGTCGGTCTCGTTGTAGGCCTTCGCCGTCTCGAGATACTCGGCGCGGACGGCGGGGAGGATCATCGTCTTTGCGATGTCGACGGCCGCGTTGCCCTCGATGCGGACCTTCTTCTCGTATTCCTCGAGGAAGATCTCGTGGCGGCTCTTGAGCTCGCGCTTCGTCATCACGCCGTACTTCTCGAAGAGCGCGACGTTCTCCTTCTTGCCGAGCGCCGCGAGCGCGGAGAGCGTGTCGGGCGCGTTGGGAAGGCCGCGCCTCTCGGCTTCCTTCGGCCAGTCGGCCTCGTAGCCGTTTCCGTTGAACACGACGCGCTTGTGCGCCTTGAGCGAGGCCTGCAGTATCTTCTGCAGCGCGATGTGGAACGCGGCCGTGTGCTCGCCCGGCTTCGCCTTGCCCGCGACCTTCGCCGCCTCGAGCTCGCCCGCGATCCTGTCGACCGCCTCTGCGACGATCGTGTTGAGGACGGTCATCGGGCCGGAGCAGCACACGCTCGACCCCGGCGCGCGGAACTCGAACTTGTTTCCGGTGAACGCGAACGGGGAGGTGCGGTTGCGGTCGGTCGCGTCCTTGGGAATCGCCGGGAGCGTGTCGACGCCGATCTTGAGCGAGCCCTTCTCCTCGCGCTTGGCGCTCTTCGGGTTCTCGATGCGGTCGAGGACGTCGGCGAGCTGGTCGCCGACGTAGATGGAGATGACCGCGGGCGGCGCCTCGTTCGCGCCGAGGCGGTGGTCGTTGCCAGCGCCCGCGACGGAGGCGCGCAGGAGGTCGGCGTGCCTGTCAACCGCCTCGATCACCGCGCAGAGCATCGTCAGGAACACCGCGTTCTCGTGCGGGTCGGTGCCGGGGTCGAGGAGGTTCCGGCCGCCGTAGGCGACGGACCAGTTGTTGTGCTTGCCCGAGCCGTTGATGCCCGCGTAGGGCTTCTCGTGGAGAAGGCACTTGAAGCCATGCTTCTCTGCGACGTTCCTGAGCGCGTCCATCACGAGCATGTTGTGGTCGCTCGCGAGGTTCAGCTCCTCGAACTGCGGCGCGAGCTCGAACTGCGCGGGCGCGACCTCGTTGTGGCGCGTCTTCGCCGGGATGCCGAGCTTCCAGAGCTCGCGCTCGACGTCGTTCATGAACGAGAGGACGCGGTCGGGGATCGTGCCGAAGTAGTGGTCCTCGAGCTGCTGTCCCTTCGCGGACGGAGCGCCGAAGAGCGTGCGGCCCGTAAGCACGAGGTCGGGGCGCTTCTTCCAGTACTCCTTGTCGATGAGGAAGTATTCCTGCTCGGCGCCGAGCGTGCACGCGGCGTGTCCCTCGGCGCGGCCGAAGAGCTTCATGAGGCGCTTCAGAGACTTGTCGAGCGCCTGCATCGAGCGGAGGAGCGGCGTCTTCTTGTCGAGCGACTCGCCCGTGTAGGCGCAGAACGCGGTCGGGATGCACAGCGTCGCGCCGTTCGAGTGGCGCTTGATGAACGCCGGGGAGGTCGGGTCCCACGCCGTGTAGCCGCGCGCCTCGAAGGTGGAGCGGATGCCGCCGGACGGGAACGACGACGCGTCGGGCTCGCCGACGATCAGGTTCTTGCCGCTGAACTGCATGATCGGCTCGCCGTCCTTGAGCTCGAGGAACGAGTCGTGCTTCTCGGCGGTGGAGCCGGTCATCGGGAGGAACCAGTGCGTGTAGTGCGTCGCGCCGCGGTCCATCGCCCAGTGGCGGATGCCGTGGGCGACCTCGCCTGCGATCGACGGATCGAGCGGCTTGCCTTCGCTGATCGTCGCCTGGAGCTTCCGGGCGGTATCCTTGCTCAAGTATGTCCGTATCGCCTCGTCGCCGAACACGTCCGCGCCGAAGTTGGTTGCCGTCTTTGCCTCTTCCGTCATGTCGTTTCCCCTGGATTTGAACCGGCTGCGACCACCGCATCCGGCGCCATCCCATCAGCACGCGCCATGCCAAACGGCGAGAAGGCCCGTTTTTTCGGGGGCGGAGCGGGGGCGCGGCGCCTTTCCGCGACAAATTTTGTCGGCGCCCGCGGCGGGCGATTACAAAATGCGTAATGGCGATTGAAGCCGCCGCTCGGACGCGAAAAATGGTATAATGCCGCGCATGACATTCCAGCAACCGGACCACAACCGCCAGCGGAAGGCCGCTGTCGTGAACGACTTCACAAGCTTCGGGCGATGCTCGCTCGCGGTGACGATTCCCGTCCTGTCGGCGATGAAGGTCCAGTGCTGTCCCGTTCCGACCGCGTTCTTCACGAACCACACGGGCTTCGACTCGTTCGCCTGGGTCGACAACACGCCGCACCTCGACTCCTACATCGCGGAGTGGCGCAAGCTCGGCCTCCGCTTCGAGGCGATCCAGACGGGCTTCCTCGGCTCCGGCGAGCAGGTCGCCTTCGTCCACCGCTTCATCGAGGCGTTCAGGTCCCCCGGCTCCATCGTGTGCGTGGATCCCGTGATGGGCGACTACGGACGCCTCTACCCCACCTACGACCGCGCGCGCGCCGAGTCGATGCGCTCGTTTCTCGACGTGGCGGACATCCTCACGCCGAACCTGACGGAGGCCTGCTTCCTCGCGGACGAGCCGTATCGAACGGACTTCTCGGACGACGAGCTCGTCGCCCTGTGCCGGCGCCTCTCCGCGCGCAACGGCGCCAAAGTCGTCGTGTCGGGCATCCAGCGCGGGGGCGACCTGGTTAACGTCATCCACGAGCCGGGCCGCCCGGCGGCGTTCTGCGTGGAGCCGAAGGTCGGCGGCGACAGGAGCGGCACCGGCGACGTGTTCGCGTCCGTCATACTCGCGGACGCCGTGAATGGCGCGGACTTCGCCGCGTCCGTCCGAAAGGCCAGCCGCTTCACGGCAAGCGCCGTCCGCCGGTCCGCGCAGATGGGCATCCCGGAGAAGGACGGCCTCGCCATCGAGGAGATACTGAAGGAGCTGACGGCATGACGGTGACGTACCAGGTCAAGGACTCCGTCTACGTGAACCTCACGAACAGGTGCCCCTGCGCCTGCACGTTCTGCCTCCGGAAGAACGGCCCCGGGGTGTACGGATCGGATTCGCTCTGGCTGGAACGCGAGCCGACGCTCGACGAGGTCGTCGAGAGCCTCGGGAAGTGGGACTACGCGCGCTTCCGCGAGGTCGTGTTCTGCGGATACGGCGAGCCAACGGAACGGCTGGACGTCCTCCTCGCCGCCGCGGAACACCTGAAGGGGATGGACCCGTCGCTCCGCGTTCGCGTGAACACCAACGGGCTTTCCGACCTGGTCAACGGACGCCGCACGGCCCCGCTGTTCGCCGGAAAGGCCGACTGCCTTTCCATCAGCCTCAACACCGACGACCCCGACGAGTACCTCGCCGTCTGCCGGCCCCGGTTCGGCGCCGCGGCGTATCCGGCGCTCCTCGCGTTCACGGCCGACGCGGTCGCCGCGGTCCCGGAAGTCGTGATGACCGTCGTCGGCGAACCCGTGACGGACGCGGCCAAGCAGGCCCGTTGCCGCGCGCTCGCCGAACGGCTCGGCGCACGCCTGCGCGTCCGCGCCTACGAGGCATAGCCCCCTCGCCAGGGTGAAGCAGACAGACTCCCCGCCAGAGCCAATCAGGTAAAAACACCAGGGTTGCCGCCCAGGAAACGCAACGCCCGGAATCCTGCCGTGCCTCCCTCCGCTTTACAATTTACGTAACAACAAGCCGGAGGGCTAACACATTGTGTGGCTCGAAACCGGCTGTTTTCCCGTTGTTGGCGAGGATTTTACGGTGGCCGTGCGCTATGGGCGCGATTTGGCACGCCATGTGCTAAATTAAACGCGATATGGAACGCATACACGACATCTACCGTCCGACGGAGGAGCGAAGTCACGACTGGCGCGAAGTCGAACGTTCGCTCACTGACGAAGAGCTGAGGGACCAGACCTCGCGCTGCATGAACTGCGGCCAGCCTTTCTGCCATGCGTACGGCTGTCCCCTCGGGAACCTTGTCCCCGACCAGAACCGCGCCGTCGCGCAAGGCGACTGGAAGCGCGCCTATTCGCTTCTTTCGGCCCATTCCGACTTTCCGGAGTTCACCTCGCGCATCTGCCCCGCGCTCTGCGAGGCGTCGTGCGTCCACCAGCTCGACGAAGAGTCGGTGATGATCCGGCAGTCCGAGAAGCGGATCATCGAGACCGCCTTCTCGAACGGATGGGTCGTGCCGCGTCCGCCGGAGAGCGGGAACGGGAAGTCCGTCGCGATCATCGGCGCGGGCCCTGCGGGGCTTTCCGCCGCCGTGACGCTTCGCCGCCGGGGTTGGTCCGTGACGGTCTACGAAAGGCGTGCCGACATCGGCGGGCTTCTCCGCTACGGCATCCCGTGCTTCAAGCTCGACAAGGCGCTCATCGACCGCCGCCGCAAGGTGCTCGAGGCGGAGGGGATCAGGTTCGTGACGGGATGCGAGATCGGCAAGGACGTCTCGGCCGAGTGGCTTGCGAAGCAGAACGACGCCGTCGTCGTCGCGATCGGAACCCCCGCGGCGCGCGACCTCAAGATTCCGGGCCGCGAGCTGAAGGGCGTCCATCTCGCGCTTGAGCTCCTTGAAGGGCAGAACCGCTTCCTTACCGGAGAGATTCCCGCCGCGCCGATCAGCGCGAAGGGGAAGAAGGTGCTGGTAATCGGCGGAGGCGACACGGGCTCGGACTGCGTCGGCACGTCGATACGCCAGGGTGCGAAGTCCGTCGCCCAGATCGAGATCATGCCGAAGCCGCCGGACGAGCGCGACGCGTCGACGCCCTGGCCGCTCTGGCCTTACATGCTCCGCACGAGCTCGAGCCACAAGGAGGGCTGCGAGCGCCGCTGGAACCTCAACTCGCTCAGGTTCGTCGGCGAAGACCACGTGACGGGAGTCGAGGTCGAGACCGTGGAGTGGGAGTTCACGCCCGAGGGGCGTCCCGCGAAGTTCCATTCGGTGCCAGGTACCAAGGAGCTCATCGAGGCGGATCTCGTCTTCCTCGCAATGGGCTTCACCGGCGTTCCGACCACGAGCCCGATCGTCGCGCAGCTCGGCCTCTCCCAGACGCCGCGCACCGCGCTCATTCCGGACGCCGCGAAGAATATCTACTGTGTCGGAGACTGCGCCAGCGGCGCGTCGCTCGTCGTCCGTGCGCTCGCGAGCGGAAAGTCACTCCAGATATAGCGCAGGGGGCGAACGATGTGCGGAATTGTCGGATTCACCTCGAGGGGCAAGTCGGCGGTCGGGCCGCTCGTGAACGGCCTCAGGCGGCTCGAGTACCGCGGATACGACTCCGCCGGCGTCGCGCTTGAGTCCGCCGAAGGCGTGAAGGTCTACAAGCAGACCGGCAAGGTCGCCGAGCTCGACAAGCTGCTGAAGCGCGAGCTTCCCGAGGGCGAGCGCGCGAAGTACACCGTCGGCATAGCGCATACGCGCTGGGCGACGCACGGACTTCCGACGTGCGCCAACGCGCATCCGCACGTCGCCGACGGAGGCAACCTCGCGCTCGTCCACAACGGCATCATCGAGAACTACGCGGCGCTGCGCGCGGGACTCGAGAAGCGCGGCGTGAAGTTCCTTTCGCAGACCGACACCGAAGTCGTCGCGCACCTCGTCGCGGCGTTCGACAGGGGCGACTTCCTGGCGGCCGTGGCTGAGGCGCTCAAGCGCGTCGAGGGAACCTACGGCATCGCGGCGATTTCCGCGAGGCATCCGGGCGAGATGGTGGTGGCGCGCAAGGGAAGCCCGCTCGTCGTCGGCGTCGGCGAGAAGGACATCGTCGTCGCGAGCGACGTGTCGGCCATCGTCGCGTACACCCGCCAGGTCATCTACCTGAAGGACGGCGACATCGCGCGCATCACGCCCGACGGCGTCGACATCCACACGCTCGACAACTCGCCCGTCGTCCGCGAGGTGCAGGAAGTTGACTGGGACATCGGCGCGATCGAGAAGGGCGGCTACGAGCACTTCATGCTCAAGGAGATCTTCGAGCAGCCCGACGCGCTCGCGAACACGATCCGCGGAAGGCTCGACCCCGCGGGCGGGACGGCGTTCCTCTCGGGCCTCGCGCTCTCCCCGCGCGAGCTCGCCGCGGTGAGGCGCGTCGTCATCGTCGGATGCGGCACCTCGCTCCACGCGGGAATGGTCGGCAAGTACCTCTTCGAGAAGCTGGCGGACGTCCCGACCTCACCCGAGCAGGCCGCCGAGTTCAGGTACTCGAACCCCATCGTGGGGCCCGACGACTGGGTGATGGCGCTTTCGCAGTCCGGCGAGACGGCGGACACGCTCGCGGCCGTCCGCGAGTCGATCCGCAAGGGCGCGCTCGTCTCCGGGCTCTGCAACGTCGTCGGCTCCACGATCGCGCGCGAGGCCGGGCGCGGCGTCTACCTCCACGCGGGGCCGGAGATCTCCGTCGCCTCGACGAAGGCGTTCACCGCTCAGGTGACGGCGCTTCTCATGACGGCGCTCAAGCTCGGGCGCACCCGCCGCCTCTCCTTCGAGGACGGCGACAGGCTCGTGAAGGAGATACAGCGCCTGCCCGAGCTCGTCGGCAAGGTGCTCGGGGAAAACGACGCGATCGCGAAGGTCGCCGAGAAGTACGCGAAGGCGGACGACATGTTCTTCATCGGGCGCGGCATCCTCTATCCGGTCGCGCTCGAGGGCGCGCTCAAGATCAAGGAAGTCGCCTACGTGCACGCCGAAGGATACCAGGCGGCGGAGCTCAAGCACGGCCCCATCGCGCTCCTCTCGGAGAGGACGCCGGTCGTCGCGCTTCTCGCCGACATACCCGGCAAGGAGAAGACGCTCGGCAACGTGCAGGAGTGCCGCGCGCGCATGGCCCCGGTCGTCGGCGTGGTGACCGAGGGCGACGAGGCCTCGGCCGCCGCCGTCACGGACGCGCTGGCCATTCCGAAGACGTGCGCGGAGCTCGCGCCCGTCGTCACGGTAGTGGCGCTCCAGCTTTTCGCCTACCATGTCGCGCGCCTCCGCGGCTGCGAGATCGACCAGCCGCGCAACCTGGCGAAGTCGGTGACCGTCGAATAGTCCCGGCGCGTCAGGCGGACGCGGGGGGGGGCTCGCGGCTGGCGAGCGCGACCTTTTCGTAGAAGATGCGGCGCATCGTCTGGATGCGGCGCTCCTGGCGCTCGAGCGACCACATGACGAACGTCCACTTCGCGTCGAACCCGTAGACGCGCGGAAGCGCGGGGCGGAAGTTCTCGAACTTGTCGCGCATCACCGAGAGCTGCCAGGCAAGCGCGTGCGTGCGGAACTCGAAGCCGTCCATGAACCGCTCCGCGACCTCGTCCATCGTGACCGCGTGGTGCCGCTGGTAGATCTTCAGCGCGTGCGCGAAGTGGCCAAGGTAGAAGTTCGCGAGCACGTTCAGGTTCTCGTCCGTGAACGAGAGGTCCGGCCAGCCGAAGCTGCCGCGGATCGAGCACGTCGCGACGGTCTTCGGCACGACGCGCTGGCGGATGATGTCGTACTCGAACTCGTAGATCTCCTTCCCGACGCCGTAGAGCGGGCTCATCGTGCGCGGGTCGTACTTCTTCATCGCCATGTTCTGCGCCGCCGCGTCGCCCATCAGCGTCGCGAGGCCGAGGACGACGTCCTTCTCCTCGACCGAGGCGTCGTCGGCGTTGCAGAAGTAGTTGGCGGGGATCGAGTCCATCGGCTCGCCCTCGCAGCGCTCGCGGATGTAGAAGTCGACCGGGCGGCGGCCCGCCTGCGGGCGGCGCCGGAGGAGGCGGTAGTCCCGGCTGAGCGACACGCCGAGCGCGCGCAGCGCGCCGATGCGGGCGAGCATGTAGCTGCCGTAGCCCTTCCGCGCGCTCGAGAGCCGCTTCTCGATAAGGCTCCTCTCGAGGGGCAGGCGGTTCGTCTTGAACACGATCTCGCGCGTGCGGCCCTTCCCGATCGGCGTCTCCTCGTCCTCGCGGATCTCGTACACGTTCGCGTAGACAACGACCTCGTCCTTCGACATGAGCCCGCGCAGGTTCGAGAGCAGGACCTCGCTGCGCTCGTCCGCGCCCGGATGGAAGACCGCGCGCCCCGCGACGTACGTCGCGCCGGGGAGCGCCGTGCGGCGGTCGTCGAACGCGGGCGTCGAGCCCTCGCCCGCGACGGCGTAGATCTCGCCCGTCACGCACATGTACATCGTCTCCACGAAGGCCTTCGACGTCTCGTCCGCGAATTCGGGCCGCGCGAGGAGCGACTCGTAGAGCGCGAGGATCTCCTGCGTCTTCTGGATGACGCCGAGCTGGCCGAGGCGGCCGAGCGCGACGGACTCCATCAGCCGCTCGAGCTCGGGGATCAGCCGCTCGAGCGAGGCGCCGCGGCGGAGGCCGAACAGCTCGATCTCGTGGTGGCCCCGGTGCTTCGGCATGCGGCAGAACGAGCACGGCTGGCCCTCGTAGACAGAGACGAGCTCCTTGATCCCGCGCACGAACTCGGCCGGGGCGTCCTGCGCGAGCGACGAGAACCGGCGGAGCTCGGGGAGCGAGAGGAAGTGGACGCCGCGCGCGGAATGGTAGTAGCTGAGCTTCGTCGCGATGCGCTTCTTCGAGGCGGCGAGCGCCACCTTCATCTCGGTCTCCGTCCAGGCGAGCGGCTTCACGCGCCAGTCCTGCCCGAGCGCACGGTAGTGGTCGAGCGTCGCCTCGTTGCGGTCGCCCATCACGATGTCGTTCATCGCGAACCCCGCCGGACCGAGCAGCCAGCCGTCCGCCGCGTAGAGCTTCTTCGACGGCACGTCGCGCTGGGAGATCTCGATCGTCCCGTTCACCACGTTCGCGCAGAGGACCGCGTGCACCAGCGTCTCGCCGCGCTTCGCCGCCGGAACGCGCGACAGCCGCCAGAACCGCCCGTCGAGGAGCGGGAACGCGGCGACGGAGTGGTTGCCCGTCGTCATCGTGAAGACGTGGCCGGCGCGCCCGTGGCAGAGGTCGCGCTTCTCGACGACGAGCACGCTCGGACGTTCGCCGAGGTGACGCGAGACGCCCCTCTCGAAGATGAAGGTGTCGTCTCCGACGTCCCATGCGCGGAACAGGCGCTCGCGCCCCATGGCGACGGTCTTCACGAACCCCGCGCGGCGGACCCCCGTGCGGCAGACGCGGCGGATGAACTGGCGGATCGCCTTCATCCGCCCTCCTGCCCATGGCCGCACGAGCAGCCCCCGTGCCCGTGGCCTTGCCGCGTCTCCGCGGCGACGAGCTCCTCGGCGAGCGCGCCGACGGCGTCGAGCCCGGCCTCGTCGGCGGCGGCAAGGAGGTTCTGGAGCGCCGGCAGCACCCATCTTCCGAACTGCGGCTGGCCGACGGACGCAAGGCGCCCGTACGCGCCGAGGCACTGGACGAGGCGCTCCACCGCGGCGAAGGGGACGACGGCGGCAAGGCCCGTCCGCCCCGACCGCGCCTCGTAGGCCTTCACGAGCGCACGGCGCTCCCGCTCGGGACGCAGCTCGACGTAGGGGTCGTAGAGGTACGAGGCGAGGTCGTAGACCGCGGGCCCGGGCCGCATGCCCTGAAAGTCGATGAAGCGGGGGTTGCCGTTCTTCCACAGGATGTTCGTCGACTGGAAGTCGCGGTGGACGAGCGCCTTCGGCTCCCTCTCGAGGACGGCGGCGGCGTTTTCGAGCTCGGACTCGACGTCCTTCGGCATCTCGCGGCGGAAGCGCGCCCCGAGGCAGTGCTCCGCGAAGAGGTCGCGCTCCCACTTCCACGACGCGGGGCCGAACGGCGGCATCGTGCGCAGCGGGGAGGCGTCGACCGCGTTGAAGCCGGCGAGCGCCTCGACGACCCGGACGGCTTCCGCAAGCGTCGCCTTGCGCTCGACGCCGGCGTTCTCCATGACAAGCGTCTTGAGCGCGGGAAGGTCGGCGAGGATCCCCGGCACGGGGACGCCCTTCTCCTCGAGGAAGCGCGCGTGCGCCGCGTAGAGTCCGTTCTCGGCGCGCGTCGAGTCGTCGTAGAGGACGACAACGGCGTCGCCGCTCCTGAAGAACACGCGCTCGCTGCCTCTCGCCCCGAGGAACTCGACGGGGCCATCCGCCTCGCCCGCCGCCTCGCGCGCGGCCTTGACCTGCGGGATGTCGGCGAAGGCGTTGTCGTCGCCGTCGCGATTGAGGTCGACATAGCTTGAAATCGTCCCCGCGTCGGTCCAGAGGAGGCCCTTCGGCGCGACGGCGCGGACGAACCGCCCGTCCGCCATCGCCCGCTCGTAGGCCGAGACGACCGAGGAGAAGCCGGAGGGCTCGACGTAGCCGAGGATCTCGGGCGAGAGAAGCGCGAACCCGCAGTAGGTGAACGTGCCGGGGAGGCCCGCGTCGTCGCTCCTCCAGTTCGTGACGAACCCGCTCGCGGGTTCGACCTCGATCGTGCGCGGCCCCGTCTCGGCCGCGAGGCAGAGGGCGATGGGCGCCCGCCCCCCGACGCACGGCGCCCCGTTCCCGGCGTCCGGCGCCCCGAAGCCGTCGAAGCCCTCGAGGACGATATCGCCGTTGACGAGGTAGAACGGCTCGTCCCCGATCCAGTCCCTCAGGGGGTTGAGGACGCCTCCCGTGCCGAGGATCTCCGGCTCGTAGGCCGCGCGGCAGCCGTTCGCCGCGCACCACGCCTCGACCTGCCCGTGGAGATGGTGGCAGTTGACGACGATGTCGTCGACGCCGAGGGCGCGCAGGCGCGCGACGACGCGGGCGAGCATCGGCTCGCCCCAGACGGGAAGGAGCGGCTTGGGCGTGGCGCACGTAAAGGGGCGCAAACGCGTCCCGAAACCCGCCGCCAGAACAATCGCCTTCCTCGCCATGTCAGCGGTAGACGGAGCGCGGACGCTGCGTCCTGATCTTTGGCTCCTCGAGATAGAGCGAATACCACGGATCGCCGATGCCGGAGTTGCTGAAGTGGGCGACGCGGTTGTTCATCAGGCATTCGTGGTTGCGCTTCAGGGTCGCGTCGTCGGAGTTCTTCAGCGCCTCCGTGAGGGCCCTGAACGCCTCGTCGACCTTGCCGCGCGCGACGAGAATCCAGCTCCACGTCGCGGCGAGGAGGACGTTCTGGTTGTACCTGAGGCGGCGGACGCCCTTTCGGTAGGTCTTCTCCATCTCCGCGACGTCCGCGCCGAGCATCTGCTGGCGGGCGAGCTTCATCGCGACGGTCGCCGGGTCGAGCAGCACCGCCTTCGGCATCAGCTCGTCGACCTTCCCGAAGTCCCTGATCATCCAGTTGAGCTGGAGCTGCGCGGTCGCCATCTGCCGCTCGATCATCGGCATCCAGAGCCGGTACTTGCGCAGGCCCTCCGTCTCGGCGAGCGCCTCCTTGACGAACACGCGCGTGTCGTCGGCGATCTCCTTCTGCGCGGCCTGGATCGACCCCGGCGGGCGCAGCTGCCAGCGCTGCATCTTCTGCTGGAGCCTCTTCTGCCCCGCCTCGAGGATGCCCTGCACCTTCGCCATGTCGCCCTTGACCCGGCGCTGGACGGCAAGGTTGAACACGGCCTGGAACGCGCCGAAGCCGAGGAGGCCGAGGAAGACGCTCCACCCGATGCCGAGGTCCGCGGCGTAATGCGCCGCCGAGAAGCCGCCGAGAGCGACGGCGATTGCGATAGCCAATGTAACCATGACTGTATTATACCATAAAATCAAGGCCCGTTGCCGTGGGAGCGGAAATAGATGGCGCGCGCCTGCCGGATGATCTCGTTCATGAAGAGGACGTCCTCGCGCGTCCGCGCGCAGGCGCGCCCGGCGCGGGCCCAGTAGAGGGCCGAATACTGCGGATCGCCCCGGTCGGAGACGCCGTATTCGCGCTCCATCTCCGCCATCGCGGCGGGATCCATCCGGAGCTCGCCCCAGGCGCCCCGCCGCGCGACGTCCTCGACGGTCTCCCGCCACTTCGCGCGGTAGACCGCGGCGGCCGTGTCGAGGTCGGTGCCGAGCTTCAGCTCGAAGAGCCAGGCGAGCTCGCGGTAGAGCTCGCTCTCGCCCGGGTTCAGGACGAGGCCCTCGTCGCGGAGGAGGCGGATCGCGGCGCGGACCCAGCGCCAGCGGTCCTCGGGCGTCGGCATCATGACGGAGATGTTGTAGGCGAGGTTCCAGGCGGCGTGGCTCCAGACCTCGGGCGTGTGCGGCTCGAGGTAGGCGAGCGTCGAGGCGAGCTGCGCGAGCTCGACGTACCGCCCCTCCTCCTGCAGGCGGTCGGCGCGGAACCAGACGACCTCCGCCGCGACCGAGCGAAGGGCGCCGAGCGCGGCGAGCGCGCCCTCGGACACCGCCGGCGCCGAGGCGGGGCGCGCGCGGCGGAGCGCGAACTGGGCGAGGACGGCCGCCGCCGCCAGCGCGACGGCGAGGGACGGGAAGAGCGCGCGCCTCATGCCGTCACCCCCAGAAGGTCCTTGAGCGCGGCGACCTGGGCGTGGCTGCCGAGCGCGACGATCGTGTCGCCGGCGCGGAACTCCCACTCGGGGCCGACGTTGCGCACGACGATCCCGCCGCGCGACGCGGACACAACCGACGCGCCCGTCTTCGCGCGGATGTTGAGCGTCACGACGGTGCCGCCGATGGCGGGCGACGTCGCCGGAAGCCGGATCTCGACCCCCTCCGGCGCCGCGAGCGCCATCGTCCGCGCAAGGCTCTCGCGGCGCTCCTCGGCGGTCAGCGCGTCGTGGAGCCGCTTCGTCGCGCGCGAACCCGCCTTGACGAAGCGGCGCCAGCCGACGACGCCGACGAGGGCGACGACGCCGATGCCGGCCCAGAGCGTCGGACCCTTCGGCGAGATGGACACGACGATCATCAGCCACTCCACGAAGAAGAACGCCAGGACGGCGAACCGGACGACGTGGCGGACGACCTGCTGGACCGACACCTGCCAGCGGGACGACCCTTCGCCGCACAGCACGACCGCGACAGCGTCGGCAAGCGCCTTGGCCGCCGAGATCCCCAGCGGAAGGAGCGGGAGGCACAGGAGGTTCGCGAGGAGGAAGAAGAACACGCGGTCGTTCCTCTCGAAGAAAGGGGACATCCCGGCGTAGTCGAACCGGTAGAGAAGCGTGCACACGATCGAGACCGCGACCATCAGGACGGCGTAGAGGCCGAGCCGGAGGAGCGGGCCCCTGAGCCGGCGGAACGCGGGCGAGCCCTCGGACGCGCCGATCTTCGCGAGCCACGCGCGATACGCCGCGAGGACGGCCCCGAAGCGCTCCGGAAGGGCGCGCTCCGCCAGGTCGCCGGCGCGGTCGGAGAGGCGGATCATCAGCGGGTTCAGGAGCGTCGTCAGGAGCGACGCGCCGACGGCGATGGAGAACATCGGGTTCGCCGCGTCGCCGACGAGCTGCGCGTAGAGGATCGCCACCATGAACGCGAACTCGCCGATCTGCGCGAGCGAGAGGCCGTTCTGGACGGCCGTCTTCGCGTCCACGCCCGCGAGAAGCGACGCGAACGCGTTGTTGAAGAGCTTCCCGGCGACGACGACGAGCGAGACGACGAGGATCGCGCCCGCGTGCGCCCAGAGCGCGGCCGGGTCGACGAGAAGCCCGATCGAGACGAAGAACATCGCCGAGAACATCGCCTTCAGGGGCTCCACGAGCGACGAGAGCCTCCCGCGCACGTCGCTCGAGGCGCCGATGACGCCGACGAGGAACGCGCCGAGCGCAAGCGAGAAGTGGAAGCGGTAGGCGAGGAACGAGACGAAGAAGCAGATGCCGAGAAGCGTGAGCGCGAGCGCCTCGTCGTCCTTCCGCGCGGCGACCGACGCGAGAAGGCGCGGCACGTGGACGAGCCCGACGACGAGCACCGCGAGGAAGAAGACGGCGAGGGCGCCGAGCGACGCGGCGAACGCGCCGGCGGACATCCCGCCGCCGTTCGCGAACCCCGTCGCGACGGCGATCGCGCCGACGCAGATGACGTCCTCGCAGACCGACGTGCCGAGGACGTACTTCGCGAACGGCCTCGCGCCCCAGCCCGCCTCGTCGATGACCTTGGCGAGGAGCGCCGTCGCGGAGTCGCACATCGCGACGCCGAGGAACAGCGACTGGACGGGCGGCCAGCCGAAGACGCGCGTCCCGACCGTGTAGCCGAGCCAGGTCATGACGACCGTGTCGAGGACCGCCGACGGAAGCGCGACGACGCGCACCTTCCTCATTTCCTTCGCCGAGAACGACAGCCCCATCGAGAACATGAGGAAGACGACGCCGAGCTGCGCGATGGTGCCGATCGACCCGGGGTCCCTGAAGAGGCTCCCCCCCCAGGTGTGCCCGTTCAGCAGGACGCCCGCGCCGATGTAGCCGAGGACCTTCGGCCACCGCATGCGCGAGAACAGCGCCGACACGAGGCCGGCGGCGGCCATGACGAGCGCGATGTCCTGGAAGAACGCGCCCTCGGTCATCACGTCCCCTTCCCGGGCGCCTCCGGAAGCTTCCCGTTTTCGAGAAGGTCGCGGACGACCGCCTTCACCTCCGTGTCGAAGTCGCCCTTCAGCATCCACTTGAGGAACTTCGGCTCGCGGAAGAGGAGCTCGCGCAGCCGCTCGCCCTTCTTCTTCCCGAAGTTGACGCAGAGGTCGCCGTCGCGCCAGAGGAGCTCGCGGCCGCGGCCGATCGCGTTCGGGTCGCGCGGCGCGAGGAGCCCGGACATCCCGTCCGCCGACTTCGGGAGGCCGGGGTACCTCGCCATCTGCGCCTTCAGCACCTCCAGCGTCGCGCGCGCGTCCGCCTCGGCGCCGTGCGCGCCCGCGTGGTCGCGGCCGAGGTAGAAGCGGACGGCCGCCGACAGGTCGCGCGGCTCCATGCGGTGGTAGATGCGCTGGACGTCGACGCAGCGCCGGGACGACACGCCGAGGTTCCTCCCGACGCGCGCGAACTCCTCCTCGAGGCAGGGGATGTCGTAGCGGTCGGAGTTGAAGCCCGAGAGGTCGCACCCCTCGAAGAACGCGGCGATCTCGTCCGCCTTCTCGGCGAACGTGGGGCAGCCCTTCACGTCCGCATCGGCGATGCCGTGGACGGCCGTCGACTCGGGCGGGATCGGGACGCCGGGGTCGAGGAGCCAGCAGCGCTCCTCCTCCGTGCCGTCGGGCAGCACCTTGACCGCGCCGAGCTCGATGATGCGGTCCCTCTTCGGGAAAAGGCCCGTCGTCTCGAGGTCGAAGACGACAAGCGGCCTGTCGAGATCCATGAACATGCGGTCCGCCCCCCTTTCAGATGTTGACGAGCAGGTCGTTGCGGACGAGCGCGCGGATCGCGTCGCAGTCGAGCGTGTGGCCCGCGCGGAAGGAGACGACGGTCCCGGCGAAGCGCGCGTCGCCGACGAGCGCGAGCGCCGCCATCAGGTCGAGCGTCGCGCGGTGCCAGACCGGCTCGAGGAACTTGCCCCCGACGGGGAACCGCGGCTCGGTGTAGAACTTCCGCCGCCCGTGGATGAGGATGTTCCCGTCGTTGTAGCCGAGGTTGCGGGTGGCGGCGAAGAGCAGCCCGACCGTCTTCGCGAGCACGTACTGCCGGCGCGTCGCGTTCGTGCGCGCCAGCGCCGCGTAGCGGAACGTCCCGGGCGTCACGTCGAAGAGGACGCGCTGGTCGCCGATCACCGTGTCCCACGAGATGCCGCAGTCGATGCGGAGGTTCCGCTCGCCGCCCTCCGCCGGGAGGAAGAGGAGGAAGTCGCCCCGCCCGCCGCCGAACGCGACGGGCTCCCTGACGGTCACGTACGTCGCGTCCGCGGACGTTTCGACGACTTTCGCGTGCTCGACGGCCTTGACGAGCGGCAGCGACGACTGGTCGAAGAGCGGCGGATCGCCGGAGTTCACCTTGAGGAGGACGTCGTCCACCCCCAGCCCCGTGCGGAGCGCGACGATGTGCTCGACCATGCGGAGGTAGTTGTGCGGCGAGCCCGAGCGGAGCACGAGGTTCTGCGCGCTCGTCCACAGGTTCGCGATGTCGACCTTCGTGTCCAGCTGCTCCGGCAGGTCCATGCGGCGGATCCACCAGCCGGGGCGCGGCGAGGGCGCGAACGTCAGCGTCTGCTTGCGGGCGCCCTGGAACGTGCCGACGCCCGCCACCGGAGCCTCGCCGACAAGCGTCAGCCGCTTCGCGGGGAACGGCGACGACCGGTCGGGCGCGAGGCGCGCCTCGTCGATCGGCTGGACGCGGAACCGCTCGTAGGCCGCCGCGATCGAGGCGGCCGAGCCGAACACCGTGCGACCGATCCGGTAGGAGGGAAGCTCCATCTCAGCCCCCCCTCGCCAGCGTGACCGCCTCGCCCGGCCGGGCCTGGAAGCGGATCTTGCCGTCCTTCGCCTTCACGACGGACTTCGCCTTGCCGGCGGTCACCCGCGCCGAGGGCCACTTCGTCTCGAACTCGAGCGTGAGCGGATGGTCGTAGACCTTCGGGTCGAGGTCGCCGATCGAGACGGTGACCTTCATCGCCGTCGCCGTCCGCGCCTCGACCTTGACCTTCGCGGCGTCGCGCTCGGCCGAGTACCGGTTCCAGTCCTCCGCGCCCGCAAGCCACATCCGGTCGCGGACGGAGTCGAGCTTCTTCGCGACCCCCTCGAGGTACCCGGTCTCGTTCGAGAGCCAGTCGCCGCCGATGCCGTGGAAGTCGATGTGGCCCATCCGCCCCTCGGCGATGCACCTGTCGATGTACGCCTCGGCGTCGGCGACCGTCTTGCAGAACCACGGCGGCGACTGGAAGTTCGGGCGCTCCACGAGGAAGCGCGCGTCGAGCTTCGCCTTGAGCTCGTCCTTCGAGATCTTCCACGGCACGCCGCCCGGAACCGCGAAGGAGATGAGGCGCGGCCACGGACGGCCGGGCTCCAGCTCCCTCAGGACCGCGTTCGCCGCGTCGAGCTGCGCGTCCAGCTCGTCCGCCGCGTTCACGCCCCTGTGCGTCGACGTGTGGTTGCCGAGGAACACGTACTCGCTCTTCGCGGCCCTGGCCCAGTCGGCCCTGCGCCCCGTGAACTGGCCCGCCTCCGTGATCAGGTAGAACGTCCCCGGCACGCGGTGGCGCTCGAGGACCGGGATCGCGTTCGCAAGGTGCGTCGGGCAGGCGTCGTCGAACGCAAGGAGGAACACGGCGGACTTGCCCTCGTGGAACCTGCACACGCTGACGGACGGAGCCGCCGCCGAGACGGCGAGCGCCGCAAGCGCGGCGGCGGCGGACGGGATGGCTTTCTTCATGCTTCCTCCTGTTGGGTGGCCCGAATCCGGCGGGCCCATCCGGCTTCCCGGCCGCGGATCGCCCACGACTGCCAGATCGCGAGCAGCGCAAAGACGGCGATCATCATCTCGCCGCCCTCCTCGAGCGCGGTGCAGAGCGACTGCGCCGCCGTCACCGCGCCTTCGGACTTCTCGAGCCCGTACGCGTGCCCGAGCCACGAGGGAAGCCGGTCCGCGACCTGGACGAGGACGCCAGAGCCGCCGAAGCAGCCGAACGACCACGCGACGGGGTCGAGCGAAAACACTCCCTTTGCAAACGGCACCGCGAAATAGAGCATCCCCGCCGCGAACACGCCGAAGAACGCCGCGAAGTAGAGGACGACGAACGCCTTCGCCCCGAGCGGCACCGCGCCGTTGGTGAGGAACCGCGCCTTGAACGGCGTTCCGGAGAGCGGCTGTCCGTTCGGCTTGAAAAGGACGCCCGGCACGAGCTTCCCGTCCTCGCCTACATAGTCGGGGCAGAGCGCGTGGAGCGCCATGTTGTGGAGATCCATTTCCTTCACGATCGCCATCAGCGCGACGAGCGAGACGGCGAGGCAGAGGATGGCGCGGCGGCGCTTCGAGCCGGTGAACGGACACTTCCACCACACGAGCGGGACGATTGCCGCGAAGAACGGCAGCGTCGCGAGCTCGAACGGAGAGTAGCCGTCCTGGTCGAAAGCGTGTACGAGCGCCGCGGGTTCCATGACGGCCCAAGTGACGAGAAGCGCCGCGACTCCAGCGAACCAGAGCGCGGGCCCCGCAAGCCAGCTCTTGAGGAACTTCATGCCGATCAGTGGAGATTGTAGGTCTTCTCGACCTCTTCCCACGTGCGCGTGGTGAAGAACTTGGAAATCGCCGTGTCGTACTCGGCGGTGTGCGTGAACGCCTTCTTCATGAGCTTGAAGCGCGTGTCGAGGCCAAGCGAACCACCGTGCGACTCGAGTTCCTGGACGATGTTCGGGTAGTCGAGCGGATCGGTCACGGACGCGACGCGCAGGTAGTTCTTTGCCGACGCGCGAACCATGCAGGGGCCGCCGATGTCGATGTTCGTCCTCGCCATTTCGGGCGTGACGCCCGCCTTGGCGACAGTCTGCTGGAAAGGATAGAGGTTGACGACGACCATGTCGATCGGGAGCGCGGAGAGGCGCTTGAGGTCGGCCTGGTGGGCGTCGTTGTAAGTCTCGGAGAGGAGGCCGAGGTAGATCTTGAAGTCGAGCGTCTTAACGAGGCCGCCCTGCATCTCGGGCTGGCCGGTGTAGTCGGAAACGGCAACGAGAGTGTCGCCCGCCTTGTCGCCGAGGATTTCCTTGACCTTGGTGTAGGTGCCGCCGGTGGAGTAGATCTTCACGCCGGGGCATGCCTTGACGAGTGCGGGGACAAAAGTCTCGAGCCCCGTCTTGTCGCTCACGCTCATGAGGACGTTCTTTACCTGCACCCTGCCGTCGATTTCGGTTACGATGTTGAGAGCCATGTTACCTCCTTGAAATTTCTGAGTATTATACCATTTTTCCCCGCCTGAGCGGACTACTTGCCGCTCGTAGTCAGGACTTCGCAACCGGTGGCGGTGACGAGGACGAGATCCTCGATGCGGACGCCGAGGTTCCCCTCGAGGTAGATCCCCGGCTCGATCGTCACGAACATCCCCGGTTTTAGAACCCAGTCCGACTTTTTAGACGCGTTCGGCGCCTCGTGGACCTCAAGCCCGACGCCGTGCCCGAGCGAATGACCGAAGCACTTCCCGAAGCCGCCCTTCTTTATGACGTCGCGCGCGACTTTGTCGAGCGCCTTGCCCGTGATGCCGGGCTTTACCGCCGCGATCGCCGCGAGATTCGCCTTGAGGACGAGATCGTACACCTTGCGGTAGAGCGGCGACGGACGCTTCGTAAGAAGATTCCGCGTCATGTCGGAACAGTAGCCGTCGAGCTTCACGCCCATGTCGACGAGCACGGGGGCGCGTCCGTTCCAGACCGTGTCGTCGGGGACATGGTGGCACTCCGCGGCGTTTGCGCCGACGCAGACGATCGTCGGGAACGCCTCGCCCTCGCCGCGGTCGAACATCATCGACCTTATGACGCCCGCCATCTCGCGCTCGGTCATCCCCGCCTTGAAAGCATGCGACGCGTCGCGCCATATCTCGTCGTTGAGCCGTGCCGCCGCGCGCATCTTCTCGATCTCGCTGGGCGTCTTCACCGAGCGGCGGCGCTCGAGCGCGCGCGTGACGTCCGTGAACTTCGCGCGCGGGAGGATCTTCCTGAGCCGCTCGAACTCCGCGACGGAAATCGCCTTCTCGAAGCCGATGCGCCGCGACGCGGCGCCCCTGCCGCCCCAGAGCCGCGCGAGGTCGCGCCCGAAATGCCTTGCATCGCGAACCTTCAGCCCGGGCGCGACGCGGCGCGCCATCGGGATGTACCTGAAGTCCGTGTAGAGCGCGGCCGCGCCGGCCGCGACGACGGCCCACGCCTCTCCGCCGCAGTCGACGCCCGTCAGCGCGCGCACGTTCGCGCGCGTTCGTATGATCATGTCCTTCACGCTTCCCTCCCCTTGTAGACGGCATGCGGCCCGTCATTTCCTGATCACGACCTCCTGCCCGCCCTGCGGGCGGAGGTTCCTGAACGCGTTGCCCTCGTTCTCGAAAGCGGTTCCCGGATACGCGCCCTCCTCGCCGATCGAGACCATGGTCCCGTTGGACGCCGCCGGCGACTGGACGAGCCTGCACCCCCTCATCGAGACCCTGCCGCCGTTCGGGCAGTTCACGAGGTAGCTCGACTCGCCGTCGCCGCCGTCGTCGAACACCGAGTCCAGGATCTCGGTCTCGCGGGCCCTGCTCTTCAGGGCGTGGCCCCTGAGGGCGTGGTCGGAGGCGCTGTCCCGGAAGACCAGCTTCTTCACCGCGCCGACGTAGAGGTTGTGGGAATAGCCGTCGCCGCGTCCGTTCCCGCGGAAGCGGCACTTCTCGACAGTGACCGTGCTCCGGTCGAGCGGACCCGTGAGGATGCCGTTCTCGTTCCCCTCGAACGAGCAGGACCTGATGGTCAGGTCGCCGTTGGCGTCGAGCCGGATCCCGGCGCCGTTCCCGTCCGGGCACGTCGCGCCCCTGAACGCGACGCCCTCGATCGTCGTGTTCGTGCCGCAGACCACCCACAGGCCCTTGCCCATGCAGACCCTGCCGTCGGCGTCGAGGACGGTCTTGCCCATGCCGGCGCCGCGTATCGAGAGGTTGTCCGCGCGCCACGCGCACACGTCGCCCCTGTATTCGCCCGCCGCGATGACGACCGTGTCGCCGTCCTTCGCCGCCTTCGCCGCCTGCGAGGGCTTCTCGTACCTCTCGCCGCGCCCGACGGCAAGCGTGGCGGGCCGCGCCGGAAGCGCCGCCGCCACGGCGGCCGCCGCCGCCAGCATCGCCAAGTTCGCTTTCATCCCCTCGTTCCCTTCGATGGTCCCCTCATGGTGCCGTCGACCCGCTCCTGCCGGTTTCAGCATCGCCGCCCGTCCTTTCGATCGTTGCTTCCGCCTCCGTGGGCTTCGGGGCCTTTGAGGCGCGAGGGCATTCGACACCAACGTCCCCGTGCGAAGCGCGGGCGACGGGCCGCGCGGCTCCGAAAGGGGGTCGTTGTCCTACTGGTCAAGGCCCGCCATCGAGGGGATGTGGACCTCCTCCCGCACCGGGACCTCCGACGAGCCGAAGACGTAGGTCGCGGCGAGCGGCTCGACCTCGACCGTGTCGTGCGCGACCTTGGAGGAGTAGGACTCCTCGCCGCCGCCGGAGTTGAGCGCGCCGCGGCCCGCCTCGGCGCGGAGGTCGCGCTGCATCCCGAGCGAGCTGAGGATGTAGGCCGTGAAGCCGAAGAGCGACGCGAGGACGAGCGCGAGCGCGAGCATCCCGAGCGCCAGCTCCATGAACGCCTGGCCTCGCCTAGTGCCCATGGCTCGTCCCCCCGCGGCTCCCCCCGCCGCCCGTGCCGCGCACGCACGTGCCGGCGTAGTTCCTGATCCAGCGGATGCCGCCCTCGCGGAACGACTTCCTCTCCCACGTCTGGAGCTGCAGGCAGTAGAAGCACCCCTGCGCGTTGCCGGGGCCGTGCTCGAGGTAGTGGGGCAGGTGCCTGCGGACGTGCGTGACCCAGCCGTAGTCGGCCGTCGCGAGGTCCTCCCCGCCGACCGAGTCGAGCGGCACGAGGCGCACGTGGGTGAAGCAGGGCACGACGAGCGCGTTGAGGGCCGTCACGACGTCCGTCTCGCCCTCGAAGTTCTCGACCGTGCCGAACGGCTTCGCGCCGGCGGCCCAGACGACGGACGACTCCGTCTCGTTCGCGATCGACACGACGTCCTCGATGCAGCGGCAGACCGCCGCGCAGCCGCGGACGTTGTACTCGGGCTTGATCTCGCCGACGATCGGGAACTCGTAGCCGTCGTCGTCGCCCGCAAGAGAGAGCCCGTTGAACCAGCGGCCCCAGTTCCCCCCCGTCCAGCCCTCGCGCGCCCCCTCGTAGAGGAACCAGACCTGGTCGCGGTTCGTGATCGTGGCGGACGACGCAAGCTCGTCCTGCGGGATCTCCCCGTCGCCGTAGGCCCTGCAGACGTGCTGGATCTCGTTCGTCGTCAGGATGTCGGTGAGCGCGCCCTTCCATGCGCGGACGTGCAGGTTGAAGATCTCGCAGTTCTCCATCGAGTCCTCGTCGCGCGCGGGCAGCGGCGCCCAGTCGTGGTAGCTCGAGTAGCTGTTGAGAAGCCCCTCGGCGTGCCAGTGGAACCAGCACCAGTTCTCGCCGGCGATCGCGTGGTAGAAGTCCTTCATGAGAAGGTAGTGCCCGCCCTGCGCGCCGTAGAACTCCACGTTGTCCGGGCCGCACGCGAGCCCCTCGGCGATCACGTCCTCGATCGCCGCCGCGTATTCGGTCCACGCGCCGGGATAGGGCTCCGGGTAGGGCTCTCCGCGGGCGTTCGTCCCGCCGGAGTAGACGAGGCGGACCTCCTGGACGTGCTCGCGCAGGATCGCGGCGAACTCGTCGCGGACGGCCATGCCGTTCTTCTTCGCCGCGCGGTTCGCGAGCCGCAGCCCCTCGACCGGCCCGAGAAGCGCAAGCCGGCGCTGCCGCATGACGATCTCTTCGCACGCCGCGACGTCGTCCCGCGCCGCGGCGACGATGTGCTCGACGTTCATCCGCCCGAGCTCGTTGAGGAGCCGCCCCTGCTTGCGCGCCGCCGCAAGCGCCGCCGCGTCGCCCGCGTTCTGGGAGCGGTTCTTGCCGCGGACGACGTCGAACGCGTCGACGTTCAGCAGCGCGATGAGGAAAATCGCGACGAGCACCATCAGGAGGTACAGCGCGACCTGCCCCCTGCGGCCTCCTCTCGCGGATCTGCTCACGGACATCTGCCGCCTCCCGGGCTCACAGGCCCTGGTCGTTCATGTAAAAGGGGTAGTGCGACTCGATCCGCGACTCGCCCCTGATCTCGATCGTGTCCGAATCGTCGTCGCCGCGCGAGTAGAAGCGCGGGACGTCGATCGCGACGCTCGAGGTCACCTCGGCGCCGAGGCCCCCGCCGGAGTCGACGGACACGTCCATCGTGTTCCACCGCTCGTAGTCGAGGATCCCGCGCGCCATCGACTCGTGCTCCGTCGTCATGTAGATCGGCACGAGCGAGGCCTCGCTGTACGTGCCGGCCGCCGGCCAGAGGCGACGCCCCGCGACGGGGATCATCGCGACGCGCGCGGACTTCAGGCACATCCACTCGTTGAAGCCGACCGCCTTCGCCCGCGCCGCCCGGGCCGCGGCATGGTCGAGCAGGATCTTCGCCGTGACCATGTGCGCGACCTGGAAGACGCCGAGGAAGAGCATGGTGATGAAGAGAACGGCGAGCGCCGTCTCCAACATCGCCTGTCCTCGGCGAAAAGCCATGGGGAGCCTCCCCCTCAGTCCTCGCCGATCTGCTTGATCGTGTCTTCGCTGATCGCGTCGGCGGCGGACTTCGCCTTGCTGCCTTCCTCTTCGGAAAGCGCCTCCGCGGCGCCAGCGGCCTTCTTGCCGATCGCGCGGCTCAGATACGTGAAGACCGCAATCAGCGACACTGCGATCAGACAGACGATGATGATGTATTCGACCATCGTCTGGCCCTTCCTGAGTGCTTTCATCATTTTCTTTGCTCTCCTTTCGTTAGGGATAGTCGGAGCTGACAAGCGATTCCGTGCGGACGACGTTCCTGTGGGCCGCCTCCACCAGATACCACATCGCGGCGACGACGCCGAGCAGCGCGCACAGCGCCAACACGTATTCGACCATCGTCTGACCGCCTCTTCCTCGTATCCCCATGGGCGTATTATAGCAAAAAAAAGAGCCCCGCGGGCAAACTTTACCATAAATTTACCAAAGGGATCGCCATCGCAGACAGTGGGACAGGCATCCTTGTCGCTTGTAATTCCATCATCATTCCAATCGTCGGGGTTGACGAGGCAGCAAACCGTTTCGACATCGTTCAAGCACGTTGCATAGTCGCCGTTGCCGGATCGGGCGACCGCATTGACTCTTTGCCGTGCCGATCGCAAAAGCGACAAGCGTCGCTTGCTGAATCGGAGACCGCCCTGCACAGCCTTCCTGCGGAGAGAGCGAGAAGTGTCACCAAAATCGCCGCACCAAACTTCATGTGAGTATTTTACCATAAATCCCGCTCTCAGAAATAGCTCTTCACATTCTCCCACCAGGTGCGCTCGGGCCAAAGATTCTCTGGCAGTCGCTTATAGCCGTGCGGCGACTGCCAATTCCGAGGTGCATACCAGTTCACGGCGATTTCCTGACGGTAGACAATTACCAACACGATAGCCGCCAACAAAACTGCCGCGGAGGCAACAACGCACCTCTTGTGCTTTCGCCATACCTCTCGGAACCACCGCACTATGCGCGGCGCAACGACAAACGCGTAAGCGAAGAAACACCAGAAAAGCAAGTTTATTGCCGACCTCCCAGGCTTGCCGTCAAACATTACCGAGAATCCCGACGAACATTCATTAACTCTATGCGCCGGCAGCGGCAGCCCGATGTAGCGCGTATACCCGCAAGCACCATCATACAGAGGATCAGTGTAT